>OBLS010000086.1_pt1 | contig 24235 bp, 21 predicted proteins | sample 1519901 | NCBI WGS metagenome assembly OBLS01 (sample SAMEA3113585, study PRJEB22503) | soil metagenome | reverse complement strand
CCCAGAGCCAGCATCTCCGGAGGCGGCTGCCATCCTGATGGGTGACAGCCTCGACGAGCCGGCCATCGAACTCGGCGCGCCGATGGAGGACGAGCCCATTCCATCGCGGTTGTTCCAGCCCGCTCGCGATGCCGGACCGGCACGGCGTGGTCGCGAGAGCTACGACACCGTGAAGACCCAGACACGGCAGCCAGCCGGAGGCGCGGCCCAGGAGTTCTTCGCCCTCGGCGGCCAGGGCGACCGAGGGCCGCTGGCTGCGACGATTTCCTTAGGGCCGGGCACGCCTATCGACGCCGTAGCTGATTAACTGCTGCCATGACCAATCCACCCGCAGACTCGCCCGGGGACGAGGTGCCCGAGTCGGATTGGGCCGAGCAGAACACCGATGCCGATCCGTTGGCCGAGGGCGGCGGACCACCTGGTGAACTTCCGGCACAACTCGCCGCCGGCACCCGCGAAGCCAACGAAGCTGATCTTGCTGAGCAGGAAATGATCGCCTACGTCGACGACGAGGTCTGATCGGTTGGCGTCGGCTGCCGCTGAGAGCGTGTGGAGGCAACCTGAGGGGATCGCTCAGCTGCCGCCGGTGCCAGCGATGTCAGGCATCGGATCCGACGAACTGGTGCGGGTGCCCTCGGTACTGGTCTCGCTGATGCTTCCCGTGTCGTCGGCCAAGTCGGCGCCCACTGCGTCCGCGTCCTCATTGGCACCGCTCGTCACGCCGGAATCGAGACCTTGCATGGCGGGCAGATCCGACTCTGCCGGCATGTCGCCGGCAGCCGCATCCGGACGGCTGGTCGAGTTCGCCGCTGACCCACTGGACATCTCGCTCATCGCGTACTCCTCGCCGTTGACGTTGATCATTAGTGGTTTCAGCGCCAGTTTCCTCGGTTCCCGTGGCCGGGGTCAAGGCAGCTGCCCTGGCGATCCGCCAGTTCACTTCGAAACGACATCAACGCAGGTCACGGATTGACGACAGACGAGCAATCCGTATGACCACTCTGGTCAAGCTTTGATCACGGAAATATCGACCGGACAATTTCACCATTCCGTTCGCGGCCGAGTTGATTTACGATCACGGTCTCGGGGCTACGCCAGTAGGCAGCACTCGCGCGTGCTGCCTACGTAGCAAGAGAGAGTTCGGAATGCTTCGGTTGCGTCACCTTCCCCGACGGGCCTTTCGCCAGTCCTCCACTACGGCCGTTCGTGTCCCAGCCTCGTCCGACGAGTCTTGGGGTCTGGCGATGGTCCCGATCGTCACCTGCCTTGCGCTATTGGTCTCGGCCATCGTGTGGCTTTGACCGAGTTGCTCAGGACTGGGCGTCCCGCCAACGCTGGAACCGGCCGACGTCGTCGACCACCACGGCATACGGTCTGAGCGCAGCCATTCTGGCGTAGTCGGTCTCGTTCTTTCCGGTGAAGAGATAGACCTTCAGGCCGCCAGCCTTGTAGCTGCGCATGACACTGCCAGGGATCGACTTGTTGGCGTGGACGGAGGTGCCGGTCTTCTTTAGCGTCGCCACCGAAGGCCAACCGCCACCGCCTGAGGTGACCCTCGCGTAACTGATCTTGTGATTGGGGTCGGCCGCGTCGAGTTTTTTGATCTTGTTGAGCGACGGCAGCGCGCTGTACCCAGCCTCCAGCTGGACCTTGTATCCATTGATCGCATACCACAGCTGACGAGCTTGGGCGTTGGTGATGTAGGAGGCCTTGATCTCAATGGCGAACGGTTTTCCGACCGACTTGCCGTACTTGAGCAGGTCCACAAGACGGATCAGTCTCTGCCCGCCGACGTCGGTGCGGCACTTCTTGTAGATCGAAGACCAGAGCCAGTTGGAGAGATAGCCCGAGCAGTTGGTCACGCGGTTCAGGGTGGCATCGTGCGAGATCACCATGGCACCAACTGAGTCGGCGTCAGCACCATCTTTGGCCCAGCGGACGTCGCCATCGAGGATGTCGGCGTGGTGCCGGACGGCGTAGCGATAGGACGCCATGGTCCCTTCGGCAATCGTTGACGTCGTGGCGCCTCGATGGGCGACGGCGAGTTCATCCAGGTAGCCGGCTTGTGCGGCCGGTGCGGGGAGGGCCAGGGCGATCGCCGCTGCGGCCACAGTGGTCAGTGCACGTACGCGGGTTCTCATGAGTGCTCCTGCGACAGAGGGGGAAGTTGGTGTCGCCGGAGAAGGACTTTAACCACCGTCGGTCAGGATTGCGGCGCGACGCGCTCGGCGAGTCCGGATTGTCACCCGGACGACAAGAGCCCCGGCCGGATCACGGTCGGGGCTCTCAGTCACCGGCTAAGCCAGCTGGTCGTGCTTATCCCTGGGCGTCCCGCCAGCGCTGGAACCGGCCCACATCATCGACCACTACACCGTACGGGTTGAGCTTGGCCATCTTCTCGTAGTCGGACTCGTTCTTCGCGGTGAACAAGAAGACCTTCATGCCGCCGGCTTTGTAGGTGCTCATGACGGTTGCCGGGATCGACATGTGGGCGTGGACGATGTTGCTGGTCTTCTTGAGCTCTGACACCGACGGCCAGCCTCCCCCACCGGAGGTAACCCGCGCGTAGCTGATCTTGTAATAAGGATCGGCGGCATCGAGACTCTTGACCTTTTCCAGCGCGCCGAGGCGGCCGGTGCTGGCTTCCAGCTGAACCGGTGATCTCTTGATCTGATTCCACAGCTGCTTGGCCTGGGCGTTGGTGATCGAGGTTGGCTTGATCTCCAGAGTGAACTTCTTGCCCACGGAGTTGCCGTACTTCAGCAAGTCGACGACGCGAATAAGACGCTGCTTGCCGATGTCGGTGCGGCACTTTTCGTAGATCGCCGACCAGAGCCAGTCGCGGACGTAGCCGGAGCAGTTGGTGGTTCGGTTCAGGGTGGCGTCGTGGTTGATCACAATGGCGCCGACGGTGTCGGCGTCGGCCCCGTCCTTCGCCCATTGGATATCGCCGTCAAGGTAGTCAGCGTGATGCCTCACCGCGTACTGATAGGCGGGCATGGTGCCCTCGGCCGTGGTTGACGTCGTGGCACCACGGTGGGCCACAACAATCGCGTCCAAGATGTTGGCGTGAGCTGCGGGCGCGACCACCACCATGGCAAGGCCAATGGCGATCATCGCTTTCAGAGCGCGTACGGCGTTCCTCATATGCCTCCTGGCTCGGGGGGACCGCGGTCGGGCGAGCGATCACCTTAACCGAGATCACGAAGTCCCTGAAATCGACGCGCACTCGCCAATACGGGCCCACGATCTCCTCGTAGACTGATATATCCGGCTGCCAAGCAGCACGTAGGCAAGGAAAAGTTGCGGCCACAAGCGCGTTTCAGTCGGATCACAACCATGGGGGAATCGGCACTCGCGGCGGGCCTTCGGGATATCGTCGGCGAAGGCTGTCCGCTTGCGGGCCATGGCATGACTCCTCGCGGGCAGCGGCTCGGCGGCAACCCATAGGCGGGACGCCCGTTCGAGGAAAGTCGAGAGGGGACTGGAGTTGACGCTACCGCCGGAGGTGGGTGCGGATGCCGAGACCGCCATCCCCGATGCGGTCCTGGCGGGCGCGGCACGTACCGAGGGGCGTTCCCTCGGTCAGATCGCGTGGATGCGGTTGCGGAAGGACCGCGTTGCCCTCGTCGGCCTCGGCGTCCTGATCTTCCTGATCCTGGTGGCCATCTTCGCCCCGCTGATCGTCAAGGTCCTCGGACACCCGCCGAACGAGTTCCACCAGGACCTGATCGACACTGCTGGTGGCACGCTGGCGCCGATCGGCCCGTTGGGGGGCATGAGCTGGGACCACCTGATGGGTATCGAGCCGGTGAACGGCCGTGACATCTTCAGTCGGATCGTGTACGGGAGCCGGATCTCGCTGCTGATCGCCTTTCTCGCCACCATGCTGTCGGTACTCATCGGGACCACCCTGGGGATCGTGGCCGGCTTCTTCGGTGGCTTCGTTGACACCTCGATCAGCCGGCTGATGGACATCTTCCTGGCGTTCCCGCTCCTGGTCTTCGCCATTGCCCTGGCCGGCGTGTTCCCCGACCAGGCCTTTGGGCTCGAGGGAAACCAGCTACGGATCGCCCTGTTGATCTTCATCATCGGCTTCTTCAACTGGCCCTACATCGGACGGATCATTCGCGGGCAAACCCTGTCGCTACGGGAACGTGAGTATGTCGAGGCGGCCCACAGCCTCGGTGCTCGACGCGGATATATTCTGCGCGCGGAGATGCTGCCGAATTTGATCGGCCCGATCTTGGTGTACTCGACGCTGTTGATCCCCACCAACATCCTTTTCGAGGCGGCGCTGTCCTTCCTCGGCGTAGGTATCCGGCCGCCCACCCCGAGCTGGGGTGGGATGCTGTCGGACGCCGTTGCGTATTACACGCAACCGCACTTCATGTTCTGGCCAGGCATGGCGATCTTCATCACCGTGCTGGCCTTCAACCTGTTCGGCGATGGGTTGCGCGATGCCCTCGATCCACGAGCCAATCGATAGGAATCACATCGGGGCGATCCCCCGACAACAGAAAGGGAATAACGAATGACCCATTCGACATCACGTCGAACGAGAGGCTTCGCCGCCGTCGGCGTGACCGCCGCCCTGGTGGTCTCCGCCTGCGGGGGTGGAGGAGGCACCAGCACGAACCAGGCGTCGGGCGACCAAACCGGTAGCAGCGGGTTCGACGCTGCTTCCACGGCGGTAGTCAATCCCTCGGAGACCAAGGGCGGCACCCTGAAGTTCGCCAACTCTGGAGACTGGGACACCCTGGACCCCGGCGAGACCTACTACGCGTACTCGTGGAATTTCGCGCGGCTGTATGGCCGCTCGTTGATGATGTTCAAATCCGCGCCCGGCAAAGAGGGCAACACGCTGGTGCCGGATCTCGCGGAAGCCGCTGGCCAGGCCAGCGACGGGGCCAAGACCTGGACCTACAAGTTGCGCAAGGGCGTCAAATTCGACGACGGTACCGAGGTCACCTCGGCCGACGTGAAGTACGCAATCCTGCGTTCGACCGACAAAGAGACCTTCCCGAACGGTCCCGCGTACTGGGAGGCGGTTCTCGACCTGCCCGAGGGCTACAAGGGTCCGTACAAGTCAAAGGACGCGAACACAGACTCCGCGATCGAGACGCCCGATGCCCAGACGATCGTCTTCCACCTCAAGGAGCCGTTCGCGGCCTTCGATTACCTTGCGGGGCAGCCGGACACGATGCCGGTTCCCAAGGACAAGGACACCGGCGCCAAGTACCGCAACTCGATCGTCTCATCCGGCCCGTACAAGTTTGAGGACCTCCAGCCGGGCAAGAGCTTCAACCTCGTCCGGAACGATCAGTGGGACCCGGCGACGGACCCCAATCGCAAGGCGCTTCCGGATCGGATCGAGGTCAGCCTGAACGTCAACGCCGATGACATCGACAACCGGGTGCTCAGCGGTGACCTTGACATCGACATCGCGGGGACCGGAGTTCAGCCGGCCGCACAAAGCCGGGTGTTGCAGGATCCGAACATCAAGGAGACTGCGGACAACCCGTTAGGGGCGCGGCTCTGGTACACCTCGATCAACCCCACTGTGCCTCCGCTCGACAACATCGATTGCCGCAAGGCGATCCAGTACGCCATGGACAAGACGGCCTATCAGACCGCGTACGGCGGTCAGTTTGCCGGTGGAGAGTTGGCGACAACGGTGCTGCCGCCACTGATCCCGGGCTATCAGGCCTACGATCTGTATCCGAATGGCCAGGACCGCAAGGGCGACCTCGACGCGGCCAAGAAGTCGCTGGAGGCCTGCGGCCAGCCGAACGGCTTCTCGACCAACATCGCTTACCGCGCCGAGCGGCCGAAGGAGAAGGCGACGGCTGAGGCCTTCCAGCAGGCGCTGTCCCGAGTTGGGATAAAGCTGACCCTGAAGCCGTACCCCCAGGGCGACTACTTCTCCAGCTATGCCGGCAACCCGCCGTACGTGGTGAAGAACAAGCTGGGGTTGGCGCTCAACGGGTGGGCGGCGGACTGGCCGGATGGCTTCGGCTTCCTGTCCCAGATCACCGACTCGCGGGTCATCCGCGAAACCGGTGGCTCCTCGAACACCAGTGTCCGCATCCCCGAGGTCGACAAGATGCTCGACAGTGCTCTCCAGGAGCTCGACACCGACAAGCGCAATCAGATCTGGGGCCAGATCGACAAGCGGGTGATGGAAGAGTCCGTGATCTATCCGGGCGTGTACTCCAAGGCTCTGCTGGTGCGTTCGAAGAACGCCACCAACATCTTTGTCAGTGACGCTTGGGGCATGTACGACTACGTCGGGTTGGGCGCCCAGAAATAGGACAACGTAGGTCGGTCACCAGCTCCGGCCCGGCTCCCATCGCTGACGTCGCAACGCGCCAGCGAGAAAGGATCGCCGGGTCGGAGCCTGATCACTGCCAAGGAGGAACGTGTTCGCCTACATCGTGCGGCGGCTCCTCTGGGCCGTGATCTTGCTGTTCCTGCTCAGCGTCGTCACGTTTTCGATCTTCTACCTCGTGCCACGATGGGCAGGAGCAACCCCGGAAACACTGGCCACTCGATACGTGGGCAGGTCCGCTACGGAGGAGACCGTTCAGCTGGCTGCAGAACGGCTCGGGTTCTACGACCCAGTTGTCGTTCAGTACTGGAACTGGGTCAAGGGCATCTTCGTCGGCGCCGAGTACGACTACGGCGCTGGGGTGGAACAGTGTCCTGCCCCCTGCCTCGGGTACTCCTTCATCCCCCGCCAGCCAGTGTGGCCTGAGCTACTGGACCGCGCTCCGGTCACTGTCTCGTTGGTGATCGGGGCGTCGCTGATCTGGCTGGTCGCTGGTGTGAGCGTGGGTGTCCTCTCGGCATTGCGGCGGGGCACGGTGTTCGATCGCGGAGCCATGGGCATCTCGCTGGCCGGGGTATCGCTGCCGATCTTCTTCACCGGCCTGGTGTCGCTATCATTTTTCAGTTACCGGCTTGATGTCACCGCGCCGGGCGGTCAATTCGTACCGTTTAGCGAGAACCCGGCGATGTGGGCGTACTCACTGCTGCTTCCCTGGATCACACTGGCATTTTTGTTCTCCGCTCAGTACGCCAGACTTACCCGGGCCGGGATGCTGGAGACCATGACGGAGGACTACATCCGCACCGCCCGCGCGAAGGGGCTTCCGGAGCGGACTGTCGTGCTCAAGCACGGCCTGCGGGGCGCGCTGACACCGGTCCTCACCATCTTCGGCCTCGATGTCGGTCTGCTGCTGGGCGGCGCCGTGCTCACCGAGAAGACCTTCTCTCTCAACGGACTCGGCAAGTACGGCTACGACGCCATCATCACGGGCGATTTGCCGAAGATCCTGGGGGTCACCCTGGTCGCCGGCTTCTTCGTGATCATGGCGAACCTGATCGTTGATCTGTTGTATGGAGCTATCGACCCTCGGGTGCGTTTGGGATGACGTCGACAGCTCTGCGCGACGTCAGCCGCCGCCGGCCGGGGCAACCCGACCAGCCTTTCCTGGATGTCCGAGATCTTCGCGTCCACTTCCCCACAGACGACGGTTTGGTCAAATCAGTTGACGGTCTGAGTTTTGGCGTTGACCGCGGCCGCACGCTCGGCATCGTGGGGGAGTCAGGGTCCGGAAAGAGCGTGACCAGCCTCGCGATCATGGGCCTGCATAACCGTCAGGCCAAGGAACAGTCCAGACCTGGCGCCAGTTTGAATGGTGAAATCTTCCTGGACGGAGAAGACCTGCTGAGCAAGACTCCCGAGTACGTCCGCAGCCTGCGCGGGAAGCGGATGGCCATGATCTTCCAGGACCCACTCTCCGCGATGAATCCCTACTACACGGTGGGCAGGCAGATCATCGAGGCGTACCAAATCCACAATCAGGTGAGCACCAAGGTGGCGCGCAAGCACGCCATCGACATGCTCGGTCGGGTCGGGATCCCGGAGCCCAGCCACCGAGTCGATTCCTATCCCCACCAATTCTCGGGCGGTATGCGGCAGCGGGCGATGATCGCTATGGCCCTGTCGTGCGATCCCGAGCTGCTGATCGCGGACGAGCCGACCACCGCTCTCGACGTCACGGTCCAGGCGCAGATTCTCGACCTGATCCGGGATCTGCAGCAGGAATTCAACTCCTCAGTCATTCTCATTACGCACGACCTCGGGGTGGTGGCCGAGATTGCCGACGACGTGCTGGTGATGTACGCCGGGCGCGCGGCTGAATATGGCAGCGCTGACCAGCTGTTCAACCGGCCCGCGCACCCTTACACCTGGGGACTGCTCGGCTCCGTGCCGCGCTTCGACCGGCCCCAGGCTGAGCGGCTGCTCGCGATCCCGGGTTCGCCGCCTAGCCTGATCCATGTGCCGCCCGGTTGCCCTTTCCACCCTCGCTGTCCTTACGCCGCTCGCAACGGCGGTCGCAGCGAGGACCTGCGTCCAGAGTTGACCCAGATCGAACCCGGCCACCTGGTGGCCTGCCACCTGTCTCCAGCTGATCGGACGCAGATCTGGGCCGACGAGATTGCGCCCCGGCTGTGACCGCGCCACTGCGTACGCCCGCCTCGGGAGGCGGTGAGCAGGAAACGAATCTGGTCACCGTTGAAGGGCTGGTCAAGCACTTCCCCATCCGCGCCGGGCTTTTTCGGCGTCAGGTCGGCGCCGTCCAAGCAGTCGACGGAGTTAGCTTCACCGTGCGGCAGAAAGAGACATTCTCGATTGTCGGTGAATCCGGGTGCGGCAAGAGCACAACCGCGCGTCTCCTGACCCGCTTGCTCGAGCCGACGGAGGGCAAGATCACACTCGAGGGGCGTGACATCACCCACATGAAGGATGCAGCGCTGCGCCCGCTGCGGCGCGAGATGCAGATGATCTTTCAGGATCCGTACTCGTCGCTCAATCCACGGCACACGGTCGGCAAGATCGTCGGTGCCCCGTTCCGGCTGCAAGGCGTGTCCCCGCCCGGCGGGGTCAAGAAGTCGGTGCAGGAACTGCTGGAAGCCGTCGGGCTCAACCCGGAGCATTACAACCGCTACCCGCACGAATTCTCCGGCGGGCAGCGACAGCGAATCGGGATTGCCCGGACCCTCGCGCTGCGGCCCCGGCTGATTGTGGCTGACGAGCCGGTCTCGGCCCTCGATGTCTCGATCCAAGCGCAGGTCATCAACCTGCTGGAGGACCTGCAGGAGGAGTTCGAGCTGACGTACGTGATCATCGCCCACGACCTGTCCGTGGTGCGCTACGTCTCGGATCGGGTGGCCGTGATGTACCTGGGCAAGATCGTCGAGCTGGCCGATGCCGACGCTCTGTACAGCGCCCCCATGCATCCCTACACGGTCGCGCTGATGTCCGCGGTGCCCGTGGCAGATACCCGACGGCGCAAAGAGCGCGAGCGAATCCTGCTGAGCGGTGACGTTCCCAGCCCGATCAACCCCCCGCCCGCTTGCCGGTTCCACACGCGATGCTGGAAGGCACAGGAGATCTGCCGGACTCAGGAGCCGCCGTTGGCGGAGCTAGTTTCCGGGCATCACGTCGCGTGCCACTTTCCTGAGAACCTCCCGACTGAGGTGGCAAGCCCGTCCGCCGGCTGAGTTCTGGTCGCTAAGGGGCAGCGTCCGTCCTTGCGTTCGGCACGGGTCGGTTACGGTCCGCCGGTCCGCCCGTGGAGGGACTGGGATCTGGTCTTGGGTGTTGGGCGACCCAGGCGGTCCAAGCGCCGCTGACCACGATCAACAGGGCGCCGGCAATCTGAGTCGGCAGGCTGGCACCGGTGGTGACCTGACCTAGCACCACACCGAGGACATAGAACACGAGGGCCGAGATCGCCCACACAGCACCCACCCACACCGGTAGCAGGCCGGACCGCCACATGGCCACTCCGAGAAGGACGTTGCCCACCAGGGCCAGCAGCACCCCGAGCATGAGCGTGGCATCCACGGTCCCCGAGAAGGTGATCTGCATGACGTCGGTGAATCCAGCGAGGTATGCCCGACCGATGGCTGGGGTGGCGAAGGTCGATATCGCCGCCGGAATGAGGAGGACAGCGTGTCCGGCTACCGCAATGACCATCGCGGCCACCCCTAGCCTGGCGGAGCGACCGCCGGCCAGATAGCCGCCGAGGGCCATGGTGCCCAAGATCGCCAGAATCGTCCCGCCCGTGCTGCCGACCAGATGACTCACGAGGTAGGAGTTCGTGCTGACGAAGCGCGCCCAGCCCTCAGGATCCGTCGACGAGTCGGGCTGCGGGTCGATGCTGGACCACGCGGTGAGGGCCCCGTAGAGCGGGAGGGCCCAGAGGCCGACCCGGATTGCTGTGGATGGTTTGTTGGCCATGATCATTTCTCCTCAGCGGGCGGTGGAGGGATTTGACCGTACGGCCCCGATCCGGCCGGCATTGCTCGGTGCTGCCGCCACTATCCCTTCAGCGCCCCTGACACGGTGGCCCTCAAGAGATAACGCCGTACGAACAGGTAGAGAAGCACCGTGGGCACCATGTAGAGGACGGCTGTGGAGGTGAGCAAGCCCCAATCCACCTGATTTCGGCCCGAGAATGCACGGAACATGCCGATGGAGATGGGGTACTTCTCCGGCGACTGGAGCAGCACAAGCGGGGTGAGGAAGTCGCCCCAAACGTTGACGAAGCTGAACAGCGCGCAAGCTCCCACGCCGGGTCGAGCCAATGGAAAGACCACCCGCCAAGCGCCGGTGAGCCGCGAGCAGCCATCGATCCAGGCCGCCTCTTCCAACTCCATCGGGATGGAGTCGATGAACCCCTTCAACAACCACAGGGCCAGCGGGAGCTGGTAGGCCGCCTCGACAAGAATGAGGCCGGTATAGGTGTTGTTGAGACCCAAGTTGATCATGATCATGTACAGCGGCACGATCGTGGCAGTGGGCGGGACCACCCGGATCAACAGAATCCCGAACATCAGGGAGCGACGGCCGAAGAATCGGTAACGCGAAAGTGCGTACGCACCGAAGATTGCAAAGGCCAGGGTCAGTGCAGTGGAGGCGCCCGCGATCCACAGGCTGTTCGCCAGCAGCCTGGGCGTCCCTTCCTCGGTGAAGAACCTGACGAAGTTGTCGAGCGTCAGGGTCGGCGCCTGGAGATAGAGCCCGGCGTTCTCGTCGACCGAGGTCAGCAGAACCCAGGCGAACGGGATGGCGCAGAAGAGTGCGAGGACCACGACCACGAGATAGACGCCCAGGTGCTTCACCACGGTCGCCCCGCTGCGCGACCGGCGATGCTTGACCTGAGTTTCGCTGGTCAGCGGCCGTACGGGTGCCTCGACTGCCACGTCAGACCTCGACCTTCGCCAGCCGGACATAGGTGAGCCCGAGGATGAGGACCACGACGAGCATGATCACTGAAGCGGCGCTTCCCAAACCGAGCTGGAAAAAGGCGAACGAGCGCTCGTAGATGAACACCGAGACCAGCTCAGTGGCCTGCCCAGGGCCGCCTCGGGTCAGGAAATACACCAGCCCGAACACGCTGGCGGTGGTGATGGTCGTCAACAACAAGAACAAGAAGATGGGACCACGAATCAGAGGCAGCGTGATGTAGCGGAAGACCTTCCACGCCCCGGCGCCATCCATGCGGGCCGCCTCTATCAGGTCGTCGGAGACCCCCTCGATGGCGGCCTGGAACATGATCATGGCGAAGGCGATGCCTCGCCAGGTGTTGACCACGATGATCGACGCCATCGGATACTCCTGCAGCCACGACACCGGGGCGAACCCAACGGCCGCCAATCCACGGTTGACCGTTCCCTCTGGCCCCGGCGCCAACATGCTGGCCCAGGCGAGCGAGGCGACTACTTCCGGGACGACCATCGGCAACAGGATGGCGCCGCCGATGATTCCCTTCCCACGAACGCTCGACTTCGTCAGCAAGACGGCGGCCAGCATTCCGAGCAGGAACTGACCGACGATGGCGGAGAAGAAGATGAACTGGGCGGTCCTCCCCATGGAGCTGAGGAAGTCGGCTGACGTGAGCAGCCGAGTGTAGTTCTCGGCTCCGACGAACTTCGGTGTCCTCGCCCCGAACCCGGTCAGCCGCCTATTGGTCATGCTGAGCCAGATTGCGTAGACGACCGGCGCTAAGACGAAGAGAGCGATGAGCACCATCGAGGGGGCCAGCAGGGCCGACACGATGACCACCGAGCCGCGGCGCCGCCGGCGCGGCGCCGCGCCGTTAGGCACCGCTCCGGCAGGTCCGCCGTTGGCGAGCGGTGGCCGAGTCTCGGCGTCCGATCTCGAGGCAGACAAGTCAGGACGTTTCGACCTGGTCTTCGCCGAGAAGCTCCGTGGCCTTTTTGGCGAAGTCTTCAGCCGCGGCTGGACCGTCCATCTTCCCGGTCAGAATGGACTCGGTCGCCTCGGCGACGGCCTGTGAGATCTCGTCCTGTCCCGGACGCGTCGGGAAGCTGACGCTGGTGGTGAGCTGCTTACCCGCCTCGAGCAGCGTCGGTTGACCGCTGTAGGGCTCCAAGGTGTCGATTCCTGAGCGGGGCGCAGCGGCACCGACCGCAACAAGCTGCTCGGCCATCGCCTTGCCGGTGCTCAGCCACTTGGCTAGCTCGACGGCCTCATCCGGATTCTCGGTCGTCGCGGACACCTCGTAGGAGAACGCGACGCCGCCGACCGCGTACGGCTGGCCGCCGCCACCCGAGGGGTATAACCAGGTGGCCACCTTGTCCGTCAGACCCTTGATCGGCGCGGCCCCCTCAGGGCCCCAGTCGTAACGCCAGCCCCAGGTTCCCTGAGCGGCGACGGGGAGGTTCCCGGCGGGGAAGTCCTTGTACTTCGTCGGCTGCCACGGCTCGGGGTTCAACAACGCCTCCACGGGCAGGAGATTGGCCTTGGTGAGCTCGTCGTAGATGGTGAATGTCTGGGTGAGGCCGGGGCTCTTCACGATCCATTTCTTGGTCTCGTCGTTGTACATCTTGCTGCCGCTGCCGAGCATGACGTTCAAGAAGCCTTCGCCGAATGTTCCACCGCCCCACGACGTTCCGGCGGGGATGACGATCGCCGGCTTGCCCGTCTTGTCGTGGATTTGCTTCAGCCGGGCCACCATGTCTGGCCACGTCGTCGGCTGCGCGGTGTCTACGCCGAGCTTGGTGAGGACGTCCTTGCGGTAGAAAAGGCTTTGCGTGTTCGCCTCATGCGGTATCGCGTAGATCTTCCCGTCAGGCTGCACGATCTGGTTCCGGACGTCGGGGTAGAACGACTGCCACTCAGGCCACTTCTCTAGGTAAGGCGTCAGGTCGAGGAGATAGCCGGCGCCCGCGAACCCGGGCACGAAGCTGGCACCGTAGTCCGTGACATCGGGAGCTTCACCCGCGTTGTACTGCTGGGTGATCTTGGTCTTGAATTGATCATCAGGCAGGATGTCACGGATCAGTTCGACCTTGACGTCGCGACCCTGCCTGGTCATCTCGGCCTCGAATTCCGGTAGCAGTTTCTGCACCGCATCGGCTCTGACCTTCTGGTACTCGACCAAGGTGAGGGTGACGGGACCTTTGGGCGCGGGCTGGTCAGAGGCAGCGCCACCGCCGCCCTGATTGTTGTCATTACCTCCGCACGAGGCCAAGGCCAGGGTCGCCGTCAGCGCGGCGGTCAACAATCCAAATGATCGACGATGAGCCATAATTTTGACCCTAAGGCAAACAAAAATGCTTTCCTAGAGGTAATCAGCCTTTCCCTCGGGACTAGACCATCCTTCATGCGAGAAATATGACGTCGCGGATCAGGCTTGTGATTTGAAACGCTGCCCTTTTCTGTCGGTCCGCGCCGGGGACAGGGCGTAAGTTCGGCCAGTGCAGTGGGATGAAGTTCACGGCGACCGCATCGAGAGCGCCCGTACCGAGATCCAGCGGCGGCTCTCTCGGGTGTTGAACGAGCGGCTGATGCCTGCCGTCTACGCGGCGGCCGTGCCGCTGGCGATCCGCCGGTGGGACGTTCCTGGCGAACCGGTCCCAGTGGCACAGGCGTTACTTGCGCCCTACACCACGGCGGAGCCGGGCGATCGGTGGGGGCCGGTGTGGGGGACCACCTGGTTCGAACTCACCGGCACGGTCCCTGCTGACTGGGCCGGGAAGCTCGTCGAAGGCGCCTTCGACCTCGGGTTCACCGGCATTGCACCCGGCTTCACCGCCGAGGGGCTGGTGTACCGGGCGGACGGCACTCCAATCAAAGGGCTGCATCCCTACAACCGCTGGTTCCCCGTCGACCCGGATGCGACGGATGTACAGGTTTTTGTCGAGGCGGCCGCGAACCCGGCTCTTGAGTTCCTGGTTCCCACGCTCGCCGGAGACGTAGCAACGGCCTCGTCGGAGCCGACCTATGTCCTCGGGTCGGCACAGCTCGGCCTCGTCGACCCCAACGTCGGTCAGCTGGTGGGCGACTTCGAGGTGCTAGGTCAGCTTGCGGCACAGCTTCCGGTCGGAGATCCACGGGGCGCCCAGCTATGGGCCGGTATCTCGGATGCCCTGGACATCCTCATCCTGAGCGACATCAGCGGCACAGCGGCGGCATCTCGCGCGGTGCTGGCCCCGCTGCTAGCCAAGCCGGCAAACGCCAGCGCGCACCAGATCAGCGCGGTCGGCCACGCCCACATTGATTCGGCCTGGCTATGGCCCGTGCGCGAGAGCGTACGGAAGGTCGCCCGGACCTGTACCAGCGCCACCCAGTTGATGGACGACTATCCCGAGTTGATCTTCGCCATGTCCCAGGCCCAACAGTTCGCCTGGATCGAAGAGCAGCACCCGCTGGTCTTCGAGCGCGTGCGCGAAAGGATCGAGGGGGGCCAGTTCGTGCCGGTGGGCGGCATGTGGGTGGAGGCGGACACCAACATGCCCGGTGGGGAGGCGATGGTCCGGCAGTTCGTCCATGGGAAGCGTTACTTCGCCGAGAAGTTCGGCATGGATACTGCGGAGGTGTGGCTGCCCGACTCATTCGGCTTCTCCGCGGCCCTGCCCCAGCTGATGGCCCTGTCGGGCTCGCGGTACTTCCTGACCCAGAAGATTTCCTGGAACAAGATCAACCGCTTCCCGCACCACACGTTCTTGTGGGAAGGGCTCGACGGCACCCGTGTCTTCACCCACTTCCCCCCGGTCGCGACCTATAACTCGGACTTGTCCGGCGCCGAGCTGGCCCTCGCCAGCCGGCAGTTCGCCGATAGCGCGCGCGCCAACCACTCGCTGGTGCCCTTCGGCTGGGGCGACGGTGGCGGCGGCCCGACACGGGAGATGCTGGAGCGGGCCCGGCGCACCGCCGACCTGGAGGGTTCGCCCCAGGTGCGGATCGAGTCGCCAGCCGCGTTCTTCGCTCGAGCTGAGGCCGATTACGCCGATCCGCCGGTGTGGTGGGGTGAGCTGTATCTCGAGCTGCACCGTGGCACCTACACGTCCCAGGCCATGATCAAACAGGGAAACCGGCGCAGCGAACACCTCCTCAGGGAAGCAGAGCTCTGGGCCACGACCGCCACGGTGCGAACCGGCGCGGCTTACCCGTATGCGGAGCTGGACCGGCTGTGGAAGACGGTGCTGTTACACCAGTTCCACGACATCCTGCCCGGCTCGTCGATCGCCTGGGTCAATCGGGAGGCCCGCGCGACTTACGAGGTGGTTGCCGCCGAGCTGAACCAGCTGATCGCGAGCTCCCTCCAGGCGATCGAGCGCCCTGACCCTACCGTCGCCCATCAGCAGGTCGTCTTCAACGCAGCACCGTACCCGCGGGCTGGAGTGCCAGCCCTCGGCGCTGCTGCTGCCCGGCATACGGGGTCCCGGGCATCGGTGGAGCAGGTGGCCGATGGCTTCGTACTGAGCAATGGCCTCGTGCGGGCCAGGCTCGACCTGGCCGGGTTGATCACCTCAGTGGTCGACAACGTGACCGAGCGGGAAGCGATCGCGCCGGGAGCGTACGGGAATCTGCTTCAGATCCATCCGGACGTACCGAACGACTGGGACGCCTGGGACGTCGACTCTTTCTACCGCGCTACCCGTACCGACCTCACGTCGGCCGAGTCCAGCGAGCTCGTCGAGTTGGACGGCGGAGTGGTGGGGATCCGAACGGTCCGTTGCCACGGTCAGTCCACCTTCGAGCAGCTTGTCACCCTGGCACCGGAATCCAAGACCCTGGACATCCAGCTGGACGCCGATTGGCATGAGCGAGAGTCGTTTCTCAAGGCTGCCTTCGGTTTTGATGTCCGTGCTGAGGTGTCGAGCTCGGAAACTCAGTTCGGCCACGTCAAGCGGCCGACGCATGAGAACACCAGCTGGGAAGCCGCGAAATTCGAGATCTGCGCACACCGGTTCATCCACGTTGCCGAGCCAGGCTACGGCGTCGCGGTGGTGAACGACTCGACCTACGGCCACGACGTCACGCGGGACATGCGACCGGACGGAGGCACCACCACGACTGTCCGGTTGTCGCTGTTGCGGGCGCCTCGCTGGCCAGATCCGGAAACGGACCAGGGCCGGCATCGCGTCCGTTACGCCATCGTTCCCGGCGCCGGCATTCTTGACGCAGTGCGCGAGGGCTATGCCATCAACCTGCCACCACGCGTGCTTCGCGGCGGAACCCCCGTGGCGCCCCTCATCACCGTCGACTCGCTGGATGTCGTGGTAGAGGCTGTCAAGCTCGCCGAGGACCAGAGCGGTGACGTGGTCGTGCGGCTTTACGCCGCCTCTGGTGGCCGGGCCCGGACCACTGTGCGGACCGGGTTTCCCGCGGGATCTGTCCACAGCGTCGACCTGCTGGAGCGTCCGTTGGACATCGGCCAGACCTGGGCCGACCCGAGCGCAGCAACCGTTGTCCTCCGCCCGTTCCAGATCGCGTCTTTGCGCTATTCCCGATGATCCGCTGGTGCTGAGATCAACGACTTCCCGTACAGCCGTCGGCCGAGCGGCAGCTATTGCGTCGAAGAGTCCGCGCCGAACCGTGCCCTGGCCTCCACCGGGATTAGCGGTCGCTCGCCCCGCACCTTGAGCTGCTGGACGGCCCAGGTGTTGCCGTCGGGGTCAGCGAAGCCGAAGAACGTGCCGCCGTCGCGCTCGTCGAAGACGGTGATTTCACTTGCCTCGACCCCTCGGTCGAGCAGTTGCCGTCGTGCTATCTGGGCGTCGGCAACCACCAGCTGAAGCCCGCGCATCGACCCTGGCGCCATCTCCTGCTGGCTCGGCAGATTCCCGATCACGATGGAGCATCCCGAACCGGGCGGTGTCAGCTGCGCGATGTCCATCTGCTCGTTCACCGTGTGGTGATCAAGGTCGAACCCGACTTGATCGCGGTAGAACGCGATCGAGCGGTCGATGTCGCTCACCGGCAGTACCACCACTTCAAGTGTCCAGTCCATCGATTCGTCCTTCCGATTGATCATTTCTCCTGGTCGTCGAACATTCCGTGTCGACGGGGTGGTTCTTACCTAGAGCGGATCACGAGCCAGGTCTTCCGGCTAGAAGGATATTGAGCAGACCATCGCGCGCCATTGCGGGCCCCGGATCGCTGAGAGGCCGTAAAGGGGACAGCATCGCGTCTCGCGATGTGTCGGCGGCCGCCACGCCGCAGCTCATCACCTCTTGACAAGACAGCTGTGGGTGATATTGACTACGCAGTCAAGCCCGTGACTACGTAGTCAGGAGGCGGGCATGTATGAGTCGGCGGCCGCAGGCGCTCGGTCGGCGGTCATGATCGATGTGGCACGTTTGGCGGGTGTGTCACAGAAGACCGTGTCGCGGGTCGTCAACGGCGCACCTCATGTTCGTCCCGATGTGCGCGAGCGTGTGAAGCGCGCGATCGAACAGTTGGGTTACCGCCCGAATGTCGCAGCTCAAGCGTTGGCGCGGGAGCGTAGCCACACGATTGGTGTGCTGGCCCTTGGGACGCGTCTCATCGGACCGTCGCGACGGGTTTTCACCCTTGAGCACGAGGCGCGGCGCCTGGGCTACACCATGGCTTTCACGTCCGTCCCGGACCTCTCTGCGCGGCATGTTGCCGATGGAGTTGACGCATTGTTGCGCCAAGGGGTGGAAGGCCTGGTGGTGGAGGTGCCGACCCACTTGATCGAAATCGACCCAGCCCAGCTTGGCGGGATTCCCGTCGTGACAAGCGCCGGCTGGATCACCGGTGTTCCGCATCAAGCCGTTGTCGACATAGACCAAGCCGAGGCGTGTCGAGAGCTGACCGCTTACCTCCTCCAGCTGGGACACCGCACGGTCTCGCACGTGGCGGGGCCGCGCGGCTGGGATGCGGCGCAGAAACGCGTGAGCGGTTGGCGCTCGGCCCTCCGCGATGCCGGTCTTCGCGCTCCTCGAGTGTTATACGGCGATTGGTCGGCCGCCTCGGGCTACGAACAAGGCCGCAAACTCGCTGCTCGCGACGATGTCACCGCTGTCTTCGCCGCCAATGACCACATGGCGATGGGGATCCTCCGGGCGCTCCACGAGGCCGGCCGGGAGATCCCCGGGGACGTCTCGGTCGTCGGGTTCGACAACGTTCCGGAGGCAGAGTTCCAAATGGTGCCGCTGACCACGGTCGGCGTGGACGCGGACCAGGTTGCACAACGCATTCTGGCCGAGCTCTTACACATGATCGAAGGCGGCAAGCCAGCTGCCGACTCGGTCACCATTTCCGGCACTCAACTCATCACCCGCTCCTCGTCCGGTCCCGTTCGCCGGCAGCAAGCCCTGTCCGACCGTCCGCGAGGGCGTACAACTTCATCCAATGGCACATCACCAACATGATCGAAAGGACAGCGATGTCTGCTACACCAATCACCCGACGGAAGTTCTTGATCTCGACGGCGGCGGCTGCCTCGAGCACCTGGTTTCTCGCCGCGTGCGGCGGTTCGAACGAGGAGAGTCCAGGTCCGGCCGCCCAGTCAGCATCGGCGGTCTCGCAGTCCGATATCGACAAGGCGCTCGATACCGAGACCACGCTGACGTTTTGGACCTGGGTGCCTGACATTCAAAAAGAGGTCAAGTTGTTCACCACCAAGTACCCGAAGATGAAAGTGAATGTGGTCAACGTCGGCCAGGGCGCCCCCCACTATCAGAAACTGCGGACCGCGATCCAGTCCGGCCAGGGTGCGCCAGACGTGACCCAGGTCGAGTTCCAATACATCAATTCCTTCACGCTAGGTGAGGGGAACCTCCTCGACCTCACCCCGTACGTACCGGGGACGCTGAAGGATTCCTATCCGGACTGGGTGTGGTCTCAGGTCAACACCAACGGCGGATTGTGGGGAATACCGCAAGACACCGGCCCGATGGGCCTGCTCTACCGAGACGACCTGCTGAAAGCTGCGGGGCTAGAGGCGCCGAAGACCTACGACGACTTCGCTGCTGCGGCGGAGACATATCACTCGAAGAACTCAAAGAGCTACCTCGTCAACGTCGCCCCGAACGAACCTGGCCAATTTGTCGCGTACCTTTGGCAGGCGGGCGTCCGGCCCTTCACCTTCGACGGCCAGCAGACCGTCAAGGTGGATCTGGCCAACGACGAGGCGAAAAGGGTGGCCAAGTTCTGGGGGGACCTGGTGACCGCCGGCACCGCCTCCAACGACCCAGACTTCAACGACTCGTGGTATCAGGGCTTGGCCAACGGCAAGTACGCCACGCTTCCCATCGCAGCCTGGGGGCCGGTTTTCCTGCAGGGGACGGCGGGGAAGACGTCCGGAAAGTGGCGGGCGGCTGATTTACCGCAGTGGGATGCCAGCAAGATCGTTTCCAGCAACTGGGGTGGCTCCACCGACGCCGTGCTCAAGTCGAGCAAGAACCAGATCGCGGCGGCCCAGCTCGCCTTGTACATCAACACCGACAAGGAGTCCGCGCTGACGCTTGCCAACGAACAGTTCCTGTTCCCGGCGATGAAAGAGATCCTGGCTGATCCCAGCTTCGTCAACCAGGAAGCGAAGTTCTACGGCGGCCAGAAGGTCAACGAGAAGTTCGCGCAGATCTCCGAAACGGTCACGCCAGACTTCGGCTGGCTGCCCTTCATGGACGTCGTGTATTCGAGCTTCAACGAGACCATCGGCAAGGCGTTCGCCGACAAGACCGACGCCGTGGCGGGCCTCCAGGCATGGCAGGACGCCTGCGCGAAGTACGCCAAGGACCAGGGCTTCACGGTCTCCTGACTTTGTTGGCGCCTGGCATCCGTGCCAGGCGCCCGCAGTCCCAGCCCGGAAAGGGGGCTTATGTCTACCCTCGTCGACGCCGCGCCACCCCAACCCACCACATCGTCGCGGCGGCACGCGCGCACAACCACAGCCAAGCGGCGTCAGTACGCAGCGGCCTACACCCTCGTATTGCCGTTCTTCGTCATCTTCCTCGCCATGGTCATCCTGCCGCTGTTCTACGCCGGATACCTGTCGCTTTTCAGGAAGCGGCTGATCGGCGGCACGAGCTTCGCCGGCTTTGACAACTACGTGCGCGCCCTGACCGATCCGCTGTTCCTGACCTCCATCGGCCGGATGGGGATCTTCCTGGTCGTGCAGGTGCCGATCATGCTCGCCTTGGCTTTGTTCTTTGCACTGGCGCTGGACAGCGGAATGATGAAGCTCGCCAAGTTCAGCCGGCTCGCCATCTTCGTGCCCTACGCCGTGCCTGGGGTTGTCGCCACCTTGATGTGGGGCTACCTGTACGGCCCCGACTTCGGACCGTTCGCTCAGATCAGCGAGGCCCTGGGGTTGCCGCCGCCGCCGTTCCTCACCCAGACAGGCATGTTGTTCTCGATCATGAACATCGTGAACTGGGAGTTCATCGGCTACAACATGATCATCATCTACGCGGCGCTTCGGTCGATACCCAGCGAACTGTACGAAGCGGCGCGAGTCGACGGTGCTTCCGAACCTCGGATCGCCTGGTCGATCAAGATTCCGGCTGTTCGACCAGCTCTGCTGCTCACAGTCATCTTCTCGGTGATCGGGACGTTCCAGCTCTTCAACGAACCCCAGCTGATGCGCACCCTGGCCCCGACCGTTATCGGTACGGCCTACACGCCGAACCTCTACGCCTACAACGTCTCGTTCGTCAACCAGGACGCGAACTACGCGGCGGCCCTGGCGTTCTTGCTAGGCATCGTCATCATGATCGTCTCCTACATCGTCCAACTGTCAGCCCAACGCAGGGAGCGTCGCTCATGACCGCCACAACTCCCGCCCGCGTGGCGGCCATTCCAGGCGCCTTGGATGAGGAAACACCTCCCGGACGGAATCCGGTGCGCACACCGACGAGCTGGCTGCTGACCGTCTTGATGCTGCTCTGCGTGGGCTACTTCCTGCTACCGCTGTTCTGGCTGCTCGTCGCTTCTACCAAGTCCAACGACGACCTGTTCAGCAGCTTCGGCTTGTGGTTCGCCGACTTCAACCTGTTGGAGAACATCCGAACAGTGCTGACATTCCAGGACGGCGTCTTTATCCGGTGGGCACTCAACTCGCTGATTTACGCCGTCGTGAGTGCGGTCGGCGCCTCGGTACTTGCCACGGCGGCTGGATACGCGTTCGCCAAATATCAGTTCCCCGGCGGCACAATACTGTTCTCGATCATCCTGGGCGCGATCATGATTCCCATTGCGGCGCTCACGGTGCCCACCTACCTGCTTTTCGCCCGGATGGGGCTCACCGATAGCTACTGGGCCATCATCCTGCCCTCACTGGCTCTCCCGTTCGGTGTGTATTTGATGCGGGTGTACGCCGCCGACGCCGTAGACAGCGCACTCCTCGAGGCCGGACGGGTCGACGGTGCGGGCGAGCTCCGGTTGTTCTTCACCGTTGCTTTCCGGCTGCTGCTGCCTGGTTCAGTGACTGTGTTGTTGTTCGCGCTCGTCGCAACGTGGAACAACTACTTCCTGCCACTGATCATGCTCAACTCATCTGAGTTGTACCCGCTCACGGTGGGGCTCGCGCTGTGGCAGCAGACCGCCGCCGGCGGATCAGGTTCCCAGGCGCTTTTCTCCACCGTGATCACGGGCTCGCTGTTGTCAATCGTGCCGCTCGTCCTTGCTTTCCTGTTCCTGCAGCGCTACTGGCAGTCCGGCCTGGCGACCGGTGGCGTCAAGGCCTGACCACGAAAGGACACCACAAGTGATTCCACCAAGGGAGCGAGTGCTCTTCGGGGCGGCGTACTACCACGAATACCAGCCTGCCCCCCGGCTCGATCCCGACTTGGACCTGATGACCGAGGCCGGCTTCTCAGTGATCCGGGTCGGGGAGTCGGTATGGAGCACCTGGGAACCCGAGGAAGGACAGTTCGATCTGGACTGGCTCGCCCCCGTACTCGACGGTGCCAATCAGCGCGGCATCGCAGTCATCCTCGGCACGCCGACGTACGCCGTCCCGCCGTGGTTGGCCCGCCGCTACCCGGAGATAGCGGCTGAGCCCAAGACTCGGCAACCCATGCCCTGGGGCAGTCGGCAAGAGATCGACTACACCCACCCAGCGTTCAAGTTCTACGCCGAACGAGTCGTCCGCAAGATCATCTCCCGGTATGCCGACCACCCGGCCGTAATCGGCTACCAGGTCGACAATGAGCCGGGCCTGCTGTTGTTCCACAACCACGGGGTCTTCCAACGATTCGTCGACGAGCTCCGCCACCGCTACCAGACGGTGGCGGCCCTCAATGACGCGTGGGGGTTGGTGTACTGGTCTCACAGGCTCAGCACCTGGGCAGATCTATGGACACCAGATGGCAATTGGCAACCGCAGTACGACCTCGCATGGCGGGAGTTTCAGGCCAAGCTGACGACGGAGTTCATTGCCTGGCAGGCCGGTATCGTCCGGGAGTACGCCCGGGAGGACCAATTCGTGACGACCTGCATCTCCTACGATCGGCCGACCGTGGACGACGCGAACCTGACTGCTGCACTTGATGTGACCGCCGGTAACCCGTACTACGCCATGCAGGATGCGCTCGCCGTACCCAGTACTCGGGTGGCGCCCCAGGGTTGGACAACCTCCGGGGCGTGGAGCCTGTTTCTCTCTGCCGACCGGATGTATGCCTCCAAACAGACGCCATTCCTGATCACCGAGACCAACGCCGGCGCGATCGGCGGATCATCGATGAACTTCCCCGCCTACGACGGGCAGTGGCGTCAGGCAGCCTGGGCGTTCGTCGCCCGGGGCGCAGAGATGATCGAGTATTGGCACTGGCACACCAACCACTTCGGCACCGAGACCTACTGGATCGGCATCCTCCCGCACGACCAGCAGCCGGGACGGGTCTATGGGGAGCTGAGCCGCCTGGGCGCGGACTTCCAGAGGGCTGGCTCTCGTGTTGTCGGGCTGCGTCCCGACGCCCAGATCGGCCTGCTCTACTCGGCTCGGTCCAAGTGGGGGCTGGCGTTCCAGGCGGCCTTCCCCAAACCGGGCCAGGGCAGCCTCGCCTGGTCGCCGGACGACATGGATCAGCGCTCCTACCATCGGATCCTTGAGGCCTTCTACCGCGGCACGTTCGATGCGGGTGTTCCCGCCCGACTCATCCACGATGTCCAGCTCATCGGACCTGAGGGCGGCCGGCTTCTCGAGCCGGCCGATCTGGCCGCCGAACTGCCGGTGCTCGTCGTAGCGGGTCTGCTAGTCGCCGACGACGCCCTGCTGACGTGGCTCCGGGAATACGCGGCTGCCGGCGGTCACCTGGTGATCGGCCCACGGACCGGCTACGGAGACGAGCAAGGCCGCGCTCGAGTGGAGGTGAAACCAGCACACCTCGCAGAGGCCGGCGGCGTGCGCTACCAAGAATTCTCCAATCTCGCTGACGCGCTGCCGGTAGTGGGGGAGACGGATGCGATCAGCTTGTCCGAAGGGGCTGCAGCGACTGACTGGGTCGACGGGCTGATCAGCGACGATGCGAAGGTCATTGTCGGCTACGACCATCCCCACTTCGGCCGATTCCCCACAGTGGTGTCGAGTGAGCACGGTCGCGGTCGGATCACCACGGTCGGCACTGTGCCTAACGATGTCCTTGCCGCTGACCTCGCGCGATGGCTTTCACCGGTCCAGAATCAGAGCTGGGGATCCCTCCCCCCGTCGGTTACGGTCAACTCGGCGACCAATGGTGCTGGCGAGCGGATCCACGTCGTCCACAACTGGAGCTGGACTCCCGTACACCTCATTCTTCCGCAGAACATGACCGATCTCCTCGGCGGCGGTGAAGCACCGACGAGCGACCTGGACCTCGGCGCCTGGGACGTCCGAGTTCTCGTTGAATGACGGAGGGCGCGTCTGGGAACTTGTCACCCCGACGTGGTCGGTGGAGG
>OBLS010000085.1_pt1 | contig 24262 bp, 20 predicted proteins | sample 1519901 | NCBI WGS metagenome assembly OBLS01 (sample SAMEA3113585, study PRJEB22503) | soil metagenome | reverse complement strand
ACCACTTCGCCGCCGAGTCGCTCGCCGAGATGGCAGACCGGGTGATCGGTGGCATCCGCGCGCTCGACGCCGAGGTCGAGGCGGAGCACGGCGAGGATGCCGTGTGGGTCGCGGTGAGTCACGGCGACCCGATCAAGGCGGTCGTGGCCGAGGCCGTCGGGGCGGGCCTGGCGGGTCTGCAGCGGGTGCGCGTCGACCCCGGCTCGATCACCGCGGTCCACCTGACGGCCAACCGGATGGTGCTCCTCGCGAGCAACACGCTCGAAGGCGACCTCCGACCGCTCGTGGCCCGTCCGCAGCACGCCCCGGCGGGGGACGCCGAGGTGGGCGGCGGGGCCGGCTGATTGCCCGGGGCCCTTGTTGCGAATAATGTGCAACAACGTCCCCCCCGACAGGAGCAGCGCGTGCACGTCCCCGACGGCTTCCTCGACGCGCCGACCTCGGTCGCGACCGCCGTGCTGGCCGCCGGTGCGCTCGCCGTGTGCCTGCGCGGTGCCCGGCGTGAGCTCGACGACCGGGTGGCGCCACTGGCGGGGCTGGTCGCCGTGTTCGTCTTCGCGGCCCAGATGGTCACCTTTCCGGTCGGTGCAGGTACCTCGGGACACCTCCTCGGCGGAGCGCTGGCAGCCGTGCTCGTCGGCCCGCGGACGGCGACGGTGTGCCTCACGGTCGTCGTCGCGGTGCAGGCCCTCCTCTTCGCCGACGGTGGCGTGAGCGCGCTGGGCACGAACGTCCTCCTCCTGGCGGTCGTCGGTCCGTGGGCGGGGTATGCGGTCTTCGCGGGCGCCCGGGCGGTCCTGCCCTCACGACCGGCGTCGGTGCCGCTGGCCGCCGCGACCGGTGCCTGGGCGTCGGTCGTCGTGGCGGCACTCGTCTTCGTCGGCCTCTACGCCGTCGGGGGAGCCGCACCGGTTCCGCTCGACGCGCTCGTCGCGGCGATGGGCACCTGGCACCTCGTCATCGGTCTCGGCGAGGCGGGCATCACGTTCCTCGTCGTCTCGACCCTCGTGGCCGCCCGGCCCGACCTCGTCCACGGCGCTCGGCCGGTGCTCGGTCACTCCATGCTCGTGGTCGCCCAGGGTGGACGGCTGTGACCCGACGACCCTCCACGCGAACGGTGCTCTTCGTGGGTGCCGTGTTGTCCGTGCTCGTCGCTGGCCTCCTGTCGGGCTGGGCGTCCACGTCGCCCGACGGTCTCCAGCAGGTGGCGCAGACACTGGGCTTCGCCGACAGCGAGCGCCAGTCCGCCACCGCGACGTCGCCGCTGGCCGGCTACGCCGCGCCGCTCGGGAGCGGACGTCTCTCCGGAGGTCTGGCGGGCGTCCTCGGGGTGGTCGTCGTCGGCCTCGTCATGGTCGTCCTCCTCGCGTGGATGCGCCGTCCCCGGGCCTCCGACGAGGCGAGGTGACGTGGGCTCCGGCCACTCCGCCCACCTCCACGTCGACGGCTCCTCCCTCCTGCACCGCCTGCCTCCCCAGGTGAAGCTCGTCGGTCTCCTGTCCTTCGTCCTTGCCGTTGTCTCCGTCCCCGCGGGGAGCCTCGTGGCCTTGGGGTGCCTCCTCGCGCTGGCGGCTGCTCTCCTGCTGTCCACCGGGGTCGCGCCGCGTCACCTCGCCGCACGCCTGGTCGTCTCGCTGCCCGTGGTGGTGTTCGCCCTCGCCCTTCCCTTCGTGGCCTCGGGGCCCGACTCGGCACTCGGACCGCTCACCGTGAGCAGCACCGGGGTGACGGCGGCCTGGACCGTGCTGGCCAAGGGCCTCACCGGCATCCTCAGCGCCGTCGCGTTCGCCGTCACGACGCCGCCCACCGACCTCGTCGCGGCACTCCAGCGCCTCCGCGCACCGGCTCTCGTCGTCCTCGTCCTGTCGTTCATGGTGCGCTACCTCACCGTGGTCACGCAGGAGCTCGCCCGGATGAGGATCGCTCGAGAGTCCCGGGGATTCCGCGGCCGCGGACTGCGGGCTTGGCCTGTGCTGGCGGCCGCCTCGGGTGCCCTCTTCGTCCGCAGCTACGAGCGGGGTGAGAGGGTGCACCTCGCGATGCTGAGTCGGGGGTTCAGCGGACGGCTCCCGGAGACGTCGCCGCTGACGGCCCGCCCGGGGGAGTGGGCGACCGCACTGGTTCCGGCAGCCCTCGCACTGACCGCGTCCGTCGCCGCGAGGCTCTGATGAGCCTCCCGGTGCTCGACGTCCGCGGGCTGGCGTACGCCTACCCGGGAGGTCACCAGGCCCTCTTCGGCGTCGACCTCCACGTGCATGCCGGTGAACGGGTGGCCCTGCTCGGACCCAACGGTGCCGGCAAGACGACGTTCGCGCTCCACCTCAACGGCATCCTCACCCCTGGGCGAGGCAGCGTGACCGTGTCCGGGCTGCCGGTCACCGGGGACTCCCTCCTCGAGGTCCGTCGCCGCGTCGGCATCGTGTTCCAGGACCCCGACGACCAGCTCTTCATGACGACGGTGCGCGACGACGTGGCGTTCGGCCCGGCGAACCTCGGCGTGCGTGGTGCCGAGCTCGATGCGCGGGTCGCCGAGGCACTGAGGGCCGTCGGCGTCGAGGACCTCGCGGGGCGCGCCCCCCACCACCTCTCCTTCGGACAGCGGCGCCGGGTGGCCATCGCCACCGTGCTCGCCATGCGCCCCGAGATCCTCGTCCTCGACGAGCCGTCGTCGAACCTCGACCCCACGTCCCGGCGGGAGCTCGCCGACATCCTCCGATCGCTCGACGTCACCGTGCTCATGGTCACCCACGACCTGCCGTATGCCGTCGAGCTGTGCGAACGGTCCGTCGTCCTGTCCGAGGGGACCGTCGTCGCCGACGGACCGACCAGGGCAGTGCTGGCGGACGCGGAGCTCATGGCTCGCCACCGGCTGGAGCTGCCGGTCGGGTTCTCGATCTAGGGTGGGGGACATGCCAGCCACGGTGTTCGACCCGCCCGAGCGCTTCGTCGCCGGGACCGTCGGGCCACCCGGCGGCCGCACCTTCTTCCTCCAGGCGAGCGGCGACGGCCGCCTCGTGTCGGTCTCCCTCGAGAAGGTCCAGGTGAGCGTTCTCGCCGACCGGGTCAACGACCTGCTCGACACCCATGCCGAGGGCGCCGCCGTCGAGCCGTCGGCCGACGGGGACACCGCGCCGCTCACCGCCCCCATCGAGGACGAGTTCCGCGTCGACACACTGGCCCTGGCATGGGACCCCGAGCGCCGGGTGGTCGTCATCGAGTGCCACGACCAGGACCCTGAGGAGGCGGAGGAGGCCGACGTGCAGAGCCTGCGGATCGTCCTCTCCCCGCCGTCGGCACGTGCCTTCGCTCGCCGGTGCGCCGCCGTGGTGGCGGCCGGCAGGCCCTCCTGCCCGTTCTGCGGTCAGCCCCTGGACCCGACCGGCCACATCTGCCCCCGTGCCAACGGATACCGACGCTGACATCGTCGAGCTCCTGACGAGCGGGAACCTCACCCCGGTCGGCCGGATCGTCGACTCCTCCAACGGCGCGCTCCTGTGCTCCGTGGGCGATGCCGACGACCCGGTGCTCGCCATCCACAAGCCGGAGGCCAGCGAACGGCCGCTGTGGGACTATCCCGACGGCACGCTCGTCGCCAGGGAGCGGGCCGCCTACCTCGTGAGTGACGCCGGCGGCTTCGACGTCGTCCCGCCCACGGTGCTGCGCGACGGCCCTCTGGGACAGGGCTCGGTCCAGCTGTGGGTCGGACCCGTCGAAGGTGTGCAGGAGCCGCTGGTGGACGTGACGCCGGCGGATGCCGTCCGCGAGGGCTGGGTCGTCGTCCTGGAGGGCGAGACCCCGGCCGGCCGGCCGGTTGTCGTCTCGCACAGTCCCGAACCGGCGCTGCGGACCGTGGCGGTCCTCGACGCGGTGCTCAACAACTCCGACCGCAAGGGCGGCCACCTCCTGCGCGACGGGCCGGTGGTCCGCGGCTGCGACCACGGCGTCAGCCTCGGGGTCGAGCCGAAGCTGCGCACCGTCCTGTGGGGGTGGGCCGGCGAGGAGCTGCCGCGCGAGGACCTCACGCGGCTCGAGATGCTCGCTTCGGCGCTCGAGAACGGTCTGGCCACTGAGCTCGAGACGCTCCTCACGCGCACCGAGGTCCGCGCACTCGCCGAGCGGACGGCATCCCTGCTGCGCACGCGCCGCATCCGCTGCCGCAACCGGGATGGCCGGCCATCCCCTGGCCGGCGATGTAGCTCCGGCGACCGGTGGCATCGGCCATGTCGCAGGGGCGTCCGTCGGCCCGTGGTCGGGCGGTGGCGACCCGGCACGTACGCTTGGCCGGTGAAGTCGTGGCCTGCCCCGTTCGTCCCAGCCGTGCCCGGCCACGGTGAGCCGCTGCGGCTCTTCGACACGAGGACCCGTTCGGTGCGCCCGATCGACGCAGGACCCGTCGCCCGGCTGTATGTCTGCGGCATCACGCCGTACGACGCGACCCACCTCGGCCACGCCGCCACCTATGTGACGTTCGACATCGTGGGCCGTGTGCTGCGGGACGCCGGGCACCAGGTCGAGTACGTCCAGAACGTCACCGACATCGACGACCCTCTCCTGGAGCGCGCTGCGCGCGACAGCCGTGACTGGCGCGACCTCGCGACCTCCCAGATCGACCTGTTCCGCGACGACATGACGGCCCTCGCGGTCCTTCCCCCCGACGAGCTCGTCGGCGTGGTCGAGTCGATGGCCGAGATCACCGAGGCGGTGCGGGCTCTCGTCGAGGCCGGCACGGCATACCGGCTGCCCGTGCCTCGGGAGGAGGGTGCGGGTGAGGACGTGTACCTCGACCTCGCCCAGACGCCGTCCTTCGGCGAGGTGTCGGGATGGAGCCGGGACCGGATGACGGCCGTCTTCGCCGACAACGGCGGCGACCCGGAGCGCGTTGGCAAGCGCGACCCCCTCGACCCGCTCCTGTGGCGGGGTACCCGGGAGGGTGAGCCGTCGTGGGACGACGACCTGCTGGGCGCCGGACGCCCGGGGTGGCACATCGAGTGCACCGCGATCTCGCTGCACCACCTCGGGCAGCCCTTCGACATCAAGGGCGGCGGACGTGACCTCGTCTTTCCGCACCACGAGATGAGCGCGGTGCAGGCCGCGGCGCTCACCGGCGACGCCGTCTTCGCGCGGCGCTACGTCCACCAGGCGATGGTGGGCTACGAGGGCGAGAAGATGAGCAAGTCCAAGGGCAACCTCGTCCTCGTCTCCCGGCTGCTGGCCGACGGGGTGGAGCCGATGGCGATCCGGTTGCTCCTCCTCGCGCAGCACTACCGCCAGGACTGGGACTACACACCCGACCTTCTCGAGGCAGCCGAGGCGCGGCTGAGATGCTGGCGCGAGGCGCTCTCGGTGAACCACGGTGAACCGGCCGTCGCCACGCTCGCTGCCGTTCGGGCCGCCCTGTCCGACGACCTCGACACCCGGCGCGCCCTGACCGCCGTGGACGGGTGGGCGGAGCGGACGCTGACCGCCCAGTGGGACGATGCATCGGCGCCAGGGCTGGTGGCTCGGATGGTCGACGCCGTGCTCGGGGTGCGGCTCTGAGCGCGGACCCGGGCCGCCCACGACAGGACGTGCCCTCACCTGTCAGGATGACGGCGTGACGGACCGGCCGCAGGACCAGGGCGGGCAGGGCCGCGCCCCCCGGCGGATCGAGAGCCTGACGCGGCTCGCCCGGGTGACCAGCGAGCTGGCCATGGCCGACAGCGTCGACACGGTGTCGAAGATCGTGACCTACCACATCGCGGATGCCGTGGGCGCCACGATTGCCGCCCTCGCGCTGTGCGAGGAGAACCGCGTCCGGGTCGTCGGCCTGCGCGGGTTGGTCTCGGAGGACGCGGTGCGGTGGGGATCCTTCCCGCTCGACAGTCCTCTGCCGGTCAGCGAGGTCATCCGCAGTGGACAGCGGCTGGTGATCGTCGGCGCTGCCGCCATCGAGGAGCGCTACCCGCAGCTCAGCCAGATCGAGCAGGGGGAGCGCACGCTCGTCGTCATGCCGTTGCGGGGGAGCGGCAGGACCTTCGGGGCGATCGCCCTCTCCATCCCCGGCACCCACGGGCCGCCCGCGGCGGAGCTCGAGTTCCTGGAGATCATGGCGGACACGTGCGCCCAGGCGTTCCAGCGGATCGAGGCCTCGGCCGTGGCCGCCGAGCAGACCGCCCGGCTGACGTTCCTCGCGGAGGCGTCCATCGAGCTGGCCAGCAGCCTCGACCTCGACGTGACGACGGCCAAGGTGGCACGTCTCGCGGTGCCGAGGTTCGCGGACTGGTGCGCCATCGACGTCGTGCGCGACGGCCGGCTTCACCGGCTGGCGGTGGCCCACGTCGACCACGAGAAGGTCCAGCTCGCTCAGGAGCTGCAGGAACGGTGGCCCCCGGACCCGTCCAGCCCCACGGGCGTCTGGGGCGTCGTGCGGACCGGGAAGCCCGACCTCATCCACGAGATCACCGACGAGATGCTCGTCGCCGGGGCGCAGGACGAGGAGCACCTCAGGGTGACCCGCGAGCTCCACCTCCGGAGTGCGATCACCGTGCCGCTCTTCGTGCGGCACCGGGTCATCGGTGTGCTGACCTGGGTCTCGACCGACGAGCAGCGGCTCTACGACGAGGACGACCTGCGGTTCGCCGAGCACCTCGCCCGACGGGCCGCCACGGCGATCGACAACTCCGAGCTGTACAGCCAGACGCTCCAGGCAGCGGAACAGCTGCAGCGGGCAGTGCTTCCCGAGATCGTCCTCGGCGGCGACGGGTGGGAGATCGCCTGCGACTACCACCCCTCCGGCCGGGCGGAGGTCGGAGGCGACTTCTACGACGCCTCCCCGCTCGACGACGGACGCTATGTCCTCTTCCTCGGCGACGTCATGGGGCGGGGTGTGGCGGCGGCGGCCGCGATGGCGCAGATACGGTCCGCGGTGCGCGCCTTCGCCTCGGTGGACCCCACTCCCGCGCAGGTGGTCACGAAGCTGGACCAGATGCTCGCGCGCTACGGGACGGACCAGCTCGTCACGCTCGTGTACCTGCTCGTCGATCGCGTCTCGGGCACCCTCGTCGTGGCGAACGCCGGCCACCCACCGCCGATGTTGCTGCGGGCCGACGGGCACGGGACGTGGCTTCCGTATGCCGACGGTCCGCCACTGGGTGTCACCCCGGCCGAGCGCCGCGAGCACCGCGTGCCGTTCGCCGTCGGGGACACCCTGCTGGCGTACACCGACGGCCTCGTCGAACGGCGGGACGAGGACATCCAGGCGGGGCTCACCCGGCTCGAGCACGCACTCCCACAGCTGTCCCGTGCCTCGCTGGCCGACGGCCTCGGTCGCGTCGTGACCTTGGTGCGGGACACCACCTACGACGACGACACCGCGGTCCTGGCGTTCCGGCGCATGCGCTGAGCCCGGGCGTCCGCTCCCGCGCCCGTGCCGTTACGGCTCGTCGGTGCCGCGCCGGCGCAGGTAGCGCTCGAACTCCTTCGCGATGGCGTCACCGCTCGCCTCGGGGAGCTCGGCGGTGTCCTGAGCCTCCTCGAGCGACTCCACGTACTCGGCCACCTCGGTGTCCGAGGCGGCCAGCTCGTCGATCCCGCGCTCCCACGCTCGGGCGTCCTCGTCGAGGTCGCCGTGCTCGATGGGCGCGTCGAGGAGGTCCTCCATCCGGCGCACCAGCGCGAGTGTCGCCTTCGGCGAGGGGCTGTGCCCGGCATAGTGCGGCACGGCCGCCCAGCACGACACCGACGGAACCCCCACCTGCGTGGCCGCATCCGCAAGAACACCGACGATGCCCGTGGGGCCCTCGTAGGAGCTCATCTCGAGGTCGTGCCGATGGCGCGTGTCCTCGCTGTCCGACGTGGCCGAGACGGGAATGGGCCGGGAGTGGGCGACGTCGGCCATCAGGGCGCCGAGGGTGATGACCATCGAGACGTCGGCCGCCTGGGCAAGCTCCATGAGCTCGATCGCGAACGCGCGCCAGCGAAACGACGGCTCGACTCCCTGGACGAGCACGACGTCCCGGCCCAGGGAGGTCTCGGTCGCGACGAGGATGCGGGTCGTCCGCCAGCTGATCCGGCGGCGACCGTTCTCGAGGAGCACCCGCGGCCGGTTGACCTGGAAGTCGTAGTAGTCCTCGGGGTCCAGCGCGGCGACGACCTCGGCGTCCCACACGTCGGCCAGGTGCTCGATCACGGCGCTCGCGGCCTCGCCTGCGTCGTTCCAGCCCTCGAAGGCAGCGATCATGATCGCGTCCTTCAGCTCGGGCAGGTCCTCCAGCTCGATCACCGCGTCCTCCTGTCGTCTGGCCTCCACCCTACGGCTCCCTAGACTTCCGACCCATGAGCCTGCCCGCAGCCGTTCTCTGGGACATGGACGGCACCCTCGTCGACACCGAGCCGTACTGGATCGCCGCCGAGCACGAGATCGTCGAGGAGCACGGCGGCACCTGGAGCGACGAGTTCGCCCACCAGCTCGTCGGCAACGACCTGCTCGTCTCGGCGGAGTTCATCCGCGCGAACTCGACCATCACGTGGGACCCGGTCCGTATCGTCGACGAGCTCCTCGTGCGGGTCGTCTCGCGGGTCCGTGAGCACGTGCCCTGGCGGCCGGGGGCGCGCGAGCTGCTCGACGCCCTGCGCGCCGAGGGAGTGCCGAACGCTCTGGTGACGATGTCCTGGCGCTCGCTCGCCGACGCGGTGGTCGAGGCCCTTCCCGAGGGCGCCTTCAGGACCGTGGTGACCGGGGACGAGGTGGACCACGGCAAGCCCCACCCGGAGCCGTACCACGCGGCGGCACGGCTGCTCGGTGTCGCGCCCGAGGACTGCGTCGCCATCGAGGACAGCCCGACCGGGGTCCGGTCTGCCGTTGCCGCCGGGGTGCCCACGGTCGCCGTGCCGCACGTCGTCGCCGTTCCGGAGCTGCCCGGCGCCGTCCACATCACGACGCTCACCGGCGTCACACCGCACCGCCTCGGGGAGCTGGCCGAGGAGGCGCGGAAGGCGTCAGTCGTCGGCGGGCACCGCCTCGCCTGACCGGGCGGGGTCGAGCGCGATCGCGTCGGCGCCTTCGGGCAGGGGAGGAGCGGTCCCGCCCCAGGCGGGGCAGAGGTCCCGGAAGTCGCACCAGTCGCAGAGCCGTGAGGTGCGGGGGCGCCAGTCACCGGTGCGCGCCGCGCGCACCACGGCATCCCAGATGGCGCGGACGTTGCGCTCGACGGCGAGCAGGTCGCCCTCGTCGGGCGCGTAACGGACCACCTCGCCGTTGCCCAGGTAGACGAGCTGCAGCTGGCGGGGGATCTCGCCGTGGATCCGCCAGAGGACGAGCGCGTAGAACTTCATCTGGAAGAGCGCCTTGGCCTCGAACGCCTCCCCGGGGGAGCGGCCGGTCTTGTAGTCGACGACCCGCATCGCCCCGTCGGGGGCGACGTCGAGCCGGTCGACGTACCCGCGCAGGGTCAGTCCCTCGACCTCGGTCTCGACGTAGAGCTCTCGTGCGGCCGGTTCCAAGCGCGTCGGATCCTCGAGGTCGAACCACTGCTCGACGAGCGTGCGAGCGCCCGCGAACCAGCTCTCCTCGGTCAGCACCTCGGAGTCCTCGATCATCACGGCCAGCTCGGGTCGCTCCTCGACGAGGGCACGCCACCGGGGCTCGAGCAGTGCGGTCGCGGCGAGCGGCGTGCGCTCGGCGGCCGGCAGGTCGAAGAGGTGCTCGAGCACGGCGTGGACCAGGGTGCCTCGCGCGGCGGCCGGCGACGGCGGACCCTCGAGCCGGTCGATCGTCCGGAACCGGAACAGCAGCGGACACTGCTTGAAGTCCGCGGCTCGGCTCGGCGACAGGGCGGGGGTCATGGGCACACGGTATGCCGGTCCGCCGACACCCCGTCGCCGCCACCCCGCCTCCCCGACCTCGTCTGTCAGAACGCCGCCGATCCGCCCTCGCGGCGGCGTGTCGGCGACACGCCCACAGACGACGTCGGGGAGGTCGGGGAGGCGAGCCGCCGCGTCAGTCCTCGGGCTGGTAGCCGAGGTTGGGGCCGAGCCAGCGCTCGGCGGTGCGCAGGTCCCAGCCCTTGCGGGCGGCATACGACTCGACCTGGTCCCGACCGAGGCGCCCGACGACGAAGTACTGGCTCTCGGGGTGCGCGAAGTACCACCCCGACACCGACGCGCCGGGCCACATCGCCATCGACTCGGTGAGCCGGATGCCGGTGCGCTCCTCGCCCCCGAGAAGGGCCATGAGCGTCTCCTTCTCGGTGTGCTCCGGGCACGCCGGGTAGCCGGGGGCGGGCCGGATGCCGGCGTACTTCTCGTGGATGAGCGCCTCCATGTCGAGCCGCTCGCCCGGGGCGTACCCCCACAGCTCCCTGCGCACCTTCTCGTGGAGCCGCTCGGCGAACGCCTCCGCGAGCCGGTCGGCGAGCGCCTCGAGGAGGATCGCGGAGTAGTCGTCGAGGTCCGCCTTGAACTCCAGCAGCCGTTCCTCGAGACCCAGGCCGGCGGTGACGGCGAAGGCGCCGAGGTGGTCGGCGATCCCGGTCTCCTTCGGTGCGACGAAGTCGGAGAGGCACTTGTTCGCCACACCGTCGCGGTGCTGCCCCTGCTGGCGCAGCCCGTGCACCGTGGTGAGCACGGTCGTCCGGGCCTCGTCCGCGTAGACCTCGATGTCGTCGCCGACCCCGTTGGCCGGGAAGATCCCCACCACCCCTCGGGCGGTGAGCCAGCGTTCCCGCTCGATCCGGTCCAGCATGGCGTTGGCGTCGGCGAGGAGCTTGCGCGCCTCCTCCGATGTCGCCGGGTTGTTGAGGACGTCCGGATAGCGACCCTTGATCTCCCACGCGAGGAAGAAGGGGGTCCAGTCGATGTAGGGGCGCAGCTCGCCGAGGGGGAAGTCCTCCCAGACCCGGGTGAACTGCGTCGCCGCACGGTGCCAGTGCGAGTCCGTGGGCCCGGACCAGCGGTCGCGGCTCTGCTGGGCGAGGAGGTGCGGCCGAACGGGCCGGTGCGCGGCCCAGTCCAGCCGGAGCCGGTTCGCACGCGCCTGCTCGTACGTCGAGAGGGGCCGCTCGCCGGTCTTCGCCGCATGTCGGATCCGGATCGCGTCGTAGTCCTTGGTGACGCCGTCGAGGAACGCCTCACGCTGACCGTCCGAGAGCAGCTGGCTCACGACCGGCACGGAGCGGGAGGCGTCCTTGACCCACACCACCGGGCCGCTGTACTGGCGGTCGACCTTGACCGCGGTGTGCGCCCTCGACGTCGTCGCCCCGCCCAGGAGCAACGGGATGGTGAACTCCTGCCGCTCCATCTCGGCGGCCACCCGCACCATCTCGTCCAGGCTGGGGGTGATGAGGCCGGACAGCCCGATGATGTCGGCACCGACCTCCTTCGCCGTGTCGAGGATCTTCTGGGTGGGCACCATGACCCCGAGGTCGACGACGTCGTAGTTGTTGCACTGGAGGACCACGCCGACGATGTTCTTGCCGATGTCGTGGACGTCGCCCTTGACGGTGGCCGTGACGACGAGTCCCTTGCTGCGTTTCTTCGCTGCGTCGTCCTTCTCCGCCTCGATGTACGGGATGAGGTGGGCGACGGCCTTCTTCATGACCCGCGCCGACTTCACGACCTGCGGCAGGAACATCTTCCCGGCGCCGAAGAGGTCACCGACGACGTTCATCCCGTCCATGAGTGGGCCTTCGATGACCTCGAGGGGGCGCCCGCCCGCCGCCGCGATCTCGAGCCGCAGCTCCTCGGTGTCGACGACGACGTGCTCGTCGATGCCCTTGACGAGGGCGTGGGTGATGCGCTCACCGACCGGCAGCGAACGCCACTCGGCGGCAGCCGGGTCCGCCTCCTCCCCGGATGCGCGGTAGTCCTCCGCGATGGTCAGCAGCCGCTCGGTCGCGTCCGGGCGCCGGTTGAGCACGACGTCCTCGATGGCGTCCCGCAGCCGGACGTCGACGGTGTCGTACGGCTGGAGGGCGCCGGCGTTGACGATGCCCATGTCCATGCCGGCCTTGATGGCGTGGAAGAGGAAGACGGCGTGGATCGCCTCCCGGACGGCGTTGTTGCCCCGGAAGCTGAACGACACGTTCGACACGCCGCCGGAGACCAGGGCGTGGGGGAGGTTCTCCTTGATCCAGCGGGTGGCCTCGATGAAGTCCGTGCCGTAGGCGGCGTGCTCCTCGATCCCGGTGGCCACCGCGAAGATGTTGGGGTCGATGATGACGTCCTCGGCGGGGAAGCCCACCTGGTCGACGAGCAGCCGGTAGGCCCGGTCGCAGATCTGCTGCCGGCGTTCGAGGCTGTCGGCCTGGCCCTCCTCGTCGAAGGCCATCACCACGACCGCTGCGCCGTACTTGCGGGCCAGCCTGGCGTGGTCGAGGAAGCCCGCCTCGCCCTCCTTCATGGAGATCGAGTTGATGATCGGCTTGCCCTGGGTCACCCTGAGCCCGGCCTCGATCACCTCCCACTTGCTGGAGTCGATCATGAGGGGCACCCGGCAGATGTCCGGCTCGGAGGCGACGAGCTTGAGGAAGCGGTCCATCGCGGCGACGCCGTCGATCATGCCCTCGTCCATGTTGACGTCGATGACCTGGGCGCCCGCCTCCACCTGCTGGCGGGCGACACCGAGCGCCGTCGGGTAGTCCTCCTCGGTGATGAGGCGGCGGAAGCGTGCCGAGCCGGTGATGTTCGTGCGCTCGCCGACGTTGACGAAGAGGCTGTCGGAGTCGATGACGCACGGCTCCAGCCCGGACAGCCGCAGTGCGGGGGCGACGACGGCTCGCTCCCGCGGCTTCCCCTGGGTCGCGGCCTCGGCGATCGCGCCGATGTGCGGCGCCGTCGTGCCACAGCATCCACCGACGATGTTGACGAGTCCCGCCGAGGCGAACTCCCCGATGACGCGGGCCATCGCCTCCGGCGTCTCGTCGTACTCGCCGAAGGCGTTGGGCAGGCCGGCGTTCGGGTGCGCCGAGACGAAGCAGTCGGCGAGGCGGGACAGCTCGGCGACGTAGGGGCGCAGCTCACCCGCTCCCAGTGCACAGTTGAGCCCCACGGCGAGCGGTCGGGCGTGCCGGACGGAGTACCAGAAGGCCTCGGTGACCTGCCCGGAGAGCGTGCGACCGGACGCGTCGGTGATCGTCCCCGAGATCATCACCGGCCAGCGGCGGTCGTGCTCCTCGAAGAGCGTCTCGAGGGCGAAGATGGCGGCCTTGGCGTTGAGCGTGTCGAAGATCGTCTCCACGAGGAGCACGTCGGCGCCGCCGTCGACGAGGCCGCGGGCCTGCTCCAGGTATGCCTCGACGAGCTCGTCGAAGGTGACGTTCCTCGCGCCGGGGTCGTTGACGTCCGGGGAGATGGATGCCGTGCGGTTGGTCGGCCCGATGGCGCCGAGGACCCAGCGCGGGCGGTCCGGGGTCCGTCGGGTCATCGCGTCGCACTCGGCCCGGGCGAGGGATGCCGCGGCGACGTTGAGCTCGTAGGCCAGGCCTTCCATGCCGTAGTCGGCCAGCGAGATCCGCTGCGCGTTGAACGTGTTCGTCTCGAGCAGGTCCGCGCCCGCTTCGAGGTAGGCGTGGTGGATCTCGCGGATGATCTCCGGCCGGCTGAGCGACAGCAGGTCGTTGTTGCCCTGCTGCTCGCTGGGGTGGTCGGCGAACCGTTCGCCCCGGTAGTCCGCCTCGGCGAGCCCGTAGCTCTGGATCATCGTCCCCATCGCCCCGTCGAGCACGAGGACGCGGTCGAGCAGGGCCGCGGTGAGGTCCGCGGTGGCGTCGGGGCGGTGCTGGGCGGTCACGGCGCGTCGTCTCCGGTGGACAGCATGGTCGGTGGGCCAGTATGCCGCGTTCCTGACGTATGGTCCCTGCCATGTCCGTGCCGCCCCGCCAGCCCGCCGGCGCCGTGCGCCTGGGTCAGGTCGCGGGGGTCCCGGTGTACCTCGACCGGACGTGGCTGTTCCTCGCCGCCTTCATCGCGTGGACCGGCTGGCAGGCGGGTCGCGACCTCGGCACGGGCGGCGCCCTGGCGTATGCCGCGTGGCTCGTCCTCGGCATCCTCATCGCCGTGCTGGGCCACGAGGTGGCCCACGCACTGAGTGCCCGCCTGCTCGGGTTCCGCGTCCACCGGATCGTCGCGACGCTGTGGGGAGGCCACACGGCATACGACGGCACGGGGACCACGCCCGGGCGGGCGGCGGTCATCGCGGTGAGCGGTCCGGTCGCGAACCTGGCCCTCGCGGGGGTGGGGGCCGTGGCCATGGCCCTCCTGCCCTGGCCGGCATCCGAGTTCGGCTGGTCCTTCGTCGTCCTCAACATGCTCCTTGCCGGCTTCAACCTCCTGCCCGGGCTTCCGCTCGACGGCGGCCAGCTCGTGGAGTCGCTCGTCTGGAGCGTCACCGGCCGGCGGGACCTCGGCCTCGTCGTCGCCGGCTGGTGCGGGCGCCTGCTCGCCATCGGCCTGGTCCTGTGGTTCGTCGCTCTGCCCCTCGCCCGCGGGACGCCGGACGTGCTCGACGCCGTCCTCGCGGCCGTCATGGCCTGGATCCTCTGGTCGGGGGCCACCGCCGCCATCCGGCGGGGTCCCTACGAGCGGCTCCTCGCGCGGATCCGTCCGGAGGACGTCCTCGACCCGGTCGCCGTCGTGCCGGTCGTCACCCCGATCGGCGAGCTCCTGGGGCTCGGCCGACGGGTCGTCGCGCTCGACGAACGGGGCCTGCCGACCCTCGTGCTGCCGGAGCCGTCCGGGGACACGCCGGACCTCGGCCTGCTCGACCCGGGCACGCGCCTGGCGTCGCTCGTCGTGCGCATCCCGGACGCCTGCGTCGTCGACCTCCCACCGGGCTCCAGCACCGAACCGGTGCTGCGCGCCATGGCGACGACCGGCCAGCCACTCGTGGTGGTCACCAGCGCGGGGCAGGTGCAGGGCGTGGTGACCTCGGAGCGGCTCAACGCCGTGGCGGGAGCCGTGCTGGGCCGCAACTAGACTTCGCGGCCATGACATCAGCCTCGGGGCCGACCCCCACCGGCGCCGAGCTGCGGCGTGGCCCCTTCTCGGCCGGGGAGCGGGTCCAGCTGACCGATCCGAAGGGGCGGTTGCACACCATCACGCTCACCCCGGGGAAGCAGTTCCACACCCACCGCGGGCACATCGCCCACGACGGCCTCATCGGTCTGCCCGACGGCTCCACGGTGACCAACACCGCTGGCGTGGAGTACCTCGCCCTGCGCCCCCTGCTGGCGGACTACGTCATGTCGATGCCGCGCGGCGCCGCGGTGGTCTATCCCAAGGACGCTGCCCAGATCGTCACGATGGCGGACGTCTTCCCCGGGGCGGTCGTCGTCGAGGCCGGGGTCGGCTCCGGCGCCCTGTCGATGTCGCTGCTGCGCGCGGTGGGTGCGTCGGGCCGGCTGCACTCGTTCGAGCGGCGTGAGGACTTCGCCGAGATCGCCCGGGCGAACGCGCGCGACTTCTTCGGGGCCGACCATCCCGCGTGGACCGTGACCGTGGGTGACCTCGTCGAGGCCCTTCCCGCCGCCGTGGCGCCCGCCAGCGTGGACCGCGTCGTCCTCGACATGCTCGCCCCCTGGGAGTGCCTCGAGGTGGTCGCCGATGCCCTGGCTCCCGGTGGCGTGCTCATCTGCTACGTCGCCACGGCGACCCAGCTCTCCAAGGTGGCCGAGGCCATGCGGGACCTCGGCACCTTCACCGAGCCCCAGGCGTGGGAGTCGCTCGTGCGCGGCTGGCACCTCGAGGGCCTCGCCGTGCGCCCGCAACACCGCATGCACGGCCACACGGGCTTCCTCATCACCACCCGGCGCCTCGCACCCGGCGTCACCCCACCCCTGCGCAAGCGCCGCCCCGGCCGCGGCTACGTGTCAGGAGAGGACGCGGTGGATGAGGACTGGACCCCCGAGGCGATCGGCGAGCGGGTGCCGTCGCAGAAGCGGGTCCGCAAGGTTCGCCGTTCGGGAACGGACACCTCCCCGCACAGCTGATCACCACGGGTTATCGTCGAGCATGAGCACCGACGAGCCCACGGCCGACCAGCCGGGCACGCGCGAGCGCCTCGAGGCCGAGCGGGAGTCGCTGGAGGCCGAGATCGCCAGGCTCCGTGCCGGCGGCCAGGCGTCCCCGGCGCAGCTGCGGACGCTCGAGCGCGACCTCGCGTCGCTGCGCTCCCAGCTCTCGACGCTCTCGGCCCAGAACGAGCGGCTGGTGCGCACGCTGCGCGACGCCCGCGAGCAGATCGTCACCCTGAAGTCCGAGGTGGACCGGCTGGCGCAGCCGCCGGCCGCCTACGGGATCGTCATCGAGGTCTTCGACGGGGGAACCGCCGACATCCTCACGAGCGGACGCAAGATGCACGTCGCCGTGAGCCCGTCCATCGAGGAGGGCTCTCTCGTGCCCGGCCGCGAGGTCATGCTCAACGAGGCGATGAACGTCGTCGCCGCCCATGGGTACGAGACGACCGGGGAGGTCGTGCTCTGCAAGGAGATCCTCGCCGACGGTCGCGTGCTCGTCGTGGCCCAGGCCGACGAGGAGCGGGTGTGCCGCGTCGCGGCATCCCTGGACGGCACGAAGATCAGGGCCGGTGACGCCCTGCTGCTGGAGTCACGCTCCGGGTTCGTGTTCGAGCGGATCCCCAAGGCCGAGGTCGCCGACCTCGTGCTCGAGGAGGTCCCCGACATCGACTACACCGACATCGGCGGGCTCAGCGGGCAGATCGAGGCCATCCGCGACGCGGTCGAGCTGCCCTACCTCCACCCGGACCTCTACACGGAGCACGAGCTGAAGCCCCCCAAGGGGGTGCTGCTCTACGGCCCGCCGGGCTGCGGCAAGACGCTGATCGCCAAGGCAGTGGCCGCCTCCCTCGCCCGTAAGGTCGCCGAGAAGGAGGGCCGGGAGCCCGGGAAGTCCTTCTTCCTCAACATCAAGGGCCCGGAGCTGCTCAACAAGTACGTCGGGGAGACCGAGCGGCACATCCGGCTCATCTTCCAGCGTGCCCGCGAGAAGTCCAACGAGGGCTATCCGGTCGTCGTCTTCTTCGACGAGATGGAGTCGCTGTTCCGCACCCGGGGGTCCGGGGTCTCCTCCGACGTCGAGACGACGATCGTCCCCCAGCTGCTCTCGGAGATCGACGGTGTGGAGGGCCTGGAACACGTCATCGTCATCGGCGCCTCGAACCGCGAGGACATGATCGACCCCGCGATCCTGCGCCCCGGGCGACTCGACGTGAAGATCAAGATCGAGCGCCCCGACGCCGAGGCCGCCCGCGACATCTTCGCCAAGTACCTCACCGTCAGCCTGCCGCTGCACCCGGACGACGTGGCCCAGAACGGCGGGTCGGAGTCGGCGACCGTCGAGGCGATGATCGACGCCACCGTGCTGCGGATGTACACCGAGGAGGAGGAGAACCGCTTCCTCGAGGTCACCTACGCCGGGGGCGACAAGGAGATCCTCTACTTCAAGGACTTCAACTCCGGCGCGATGATCCAGAACATCGTCGACCGGGCCAAGAAGATGGCCATCAAGGACTTCCTCGACACCGGCCAGCGGGGCCTTCGGGTCGAGCACCTCCTCCAGTCGTGCACCGACGAGTTCCGCGAGAACGAGGACCTGCCGAACACGACGAACCCCGACGACTGGGCCCGGATCTCCGGAAAGAAGGGGGAGCGGATCGTCTACATCCGCACCCTCATCAAGACCAAGGAGGGCACCGAGCCGGGCAAGTCGATCAACACCGTCGCCAACACCGGCCAGTACCTCTGACCCGCCGCCGGGTGGCGGTCGGCACGCAGAGCGTGGCGCGGTCGGTCAGGTGCCGACCCGGTCGAACAACGACCGCTGGCGAGGTGGGGCGTGCGTGGGGTCGACGCCGTCGAAGAGGCTCGAAACCGACTCGCCCTCGTGGATCCGGGTGATCGCCTCCGCGATCAGCCCGGCGACGGACCGCACCCGGAGCTCCGGCCAGCCACGGGGCGCGGGAACCGTGTCGGTGGTGATGACCTCGGTGATCATCGGGTGTCCGCGCAGGCGCTCCACCGCTTGACCGCCGAAGAGGCCGTGCGTGCACGCGACGGCGGCCTCGGTCACCCCTTGGTCGGCGAGCCGGTCGAGGAGCTCGACGATGGAGCCACCGGTGGCGATCTCGTCGTCGAGGACGATCGCGCGCCGGTCGGCGACGTTCCCGACGATGGAGTCGATGACGACGCGGTCGTCGGCGAGGCGGCGCTTCGAGCCGGCCGCCACGGGGAGGCCGAGCAGGCGGGCGAACTGCGTCGCGTCCTTGGCGTTCCCGAGGTCCGGCGACACGACGACCGACCCGGCGAGGTCCTGGGAGCGGAAGTGGTCGGCGAGGACCCCCAGGGCCGTGAGGTGGTCGACGGGCACCGAGAAGAAGCCGTGCACCTGCGGGGCATGGAGGTTCATCGTCAGCACCCGGTCCGCCCCGGCGGTGGCGATGAGGTCGGCCACGAGACGGCCGCCGTACGAGACGCGCGAGGCGTCCTTCTTGTCGCTGCGGGCATACGCGAAGTGGGGGATGACGGCAGTGATCATCGCCGCGGACGCTCCCCGCGCCGCGTCGATCATCAGCAGCAGCTCCATGAGCGAGTCCTGCGTCGGCGGCACGAGGGGCTGGACGATGTAGACGTCGCGCTGGCGGCAGTTGGCGAGGAGCTGCACCTGCAGGCAGTCGTTGCTGAACCGGCTGATGTGGGCCCCGGAGAGACTGACCCCCAGCTCTCGGCAGATTCGGTCGGCGAGAGTGGGGTGGGCGGACCCGGAGAACACCACGACCTCCCGCATGCGGTCAGCCTAACCGGCGGGTCGAGGAGCCAACGCGGTGGCGAGCTCGGTCACGAGCTCCAGGCGGTGCTGGCGGCCGACCGGGGTGGCGTGCGGGAAGGAGCAGAACCCGTGGGGCACCCGGAGGTAGTTCGTCACCCGCACGGGCACGCCGGCGGCCCGCAGCGCCTCGGCGTAGCGCAGGCCGTCGTCCCGGATCGGGTCCCGGTCGGCGGTCTGCACGAGCGCGGGCGGCAGGCCCTCGAGCCGACCGAAGAGCGGCGAGACGAGGGGGTCGCGCAGGTCATGTCCCGGCCTCACGTAGTGGTCGCGGAACGCGTCCATGTTGGCCTTGGTGAGGATCGGCGCGTTGGCGTGCTCGACAATCGACGGGGAGGCCATCGTGAGGTCGGTCGCGGGGTAGATGAGCGCCTGGTGGCGCAGGCGGGTCTCGCCGTGGTCGCGGAGGACCTGCGCCACGACGGCAGCGAGGTTGCCACCCGCGGAGTCACCCGCCACCGCCATCCGGCTCGTGTCGGCGCGCAGCACGTCACCGTTGACGGCGACCCAGGTCGTCGCGTCGACGCAGTCGTGGGCGGCGGTCGGCGCCCGGTGCTCGGGGGCCATCCGGTAGTCGACGGACACGACGACGCAGCCCACCTCCGCCGCGATGAAGGTGCAGAGGGGGTCGTAGTCCACGACGTTGCCGAGGACCCAGCCGCCACCGTGGAACCACACGACCACGGGGATGTCGGCACGGGCGTCCGGGAGCGCCCGCGGACGGTAGATGCGCAGGGGGATCTCGTGGTCGTCCCGGGCCGGTGCTGTGCCGTACGTGATGCCCACCGCCGGGTCGGCCGACCCGGTGACGGCGGCGTAGATGCGATGAGTCGGCCGCACGGAGGCGCGCGACGAGTGGATGCCGTCCATGTCGAGGGACTCCACCGGCCGTCTCATGGCGTCGGCGAACGCCGAGACGAACGTCGTGAGCGGGGACATCCCGCGGTAGTCCCGCACCCGGTCAGTATGGTCGAGACATGAGCGTTCGCCGGGTCATGGGGATCGAGACGGAGTACGGCATCGTCGTGCCCGGCAACCCCGCGGCCAACCCGATGGTCGCCTCCGGCGACGTCGTGACCGCCTATGCCGCCTCGCGCGGCATCCGCCCGGCCCGGGCCAGCTGGGACTACGCCGACGAGGCCCCCCTGCGGGACGCACGTGGGTTCGACATGGGCTGTGGGCTGGCGCACCCCAGCCAGCTCACCGACGTCGAGGACCCCACGTTGGCCAACGTCGTGCTCACCAACGGTGCCCGCCTCTACGTCGACCACGCGCACCCCGAGTACTCCTCGCCGGAGGTGACGTCGCCCCGCGCCGCGGTGACGTGGGACCGGGCGGGGGAGCTCGTCATGCGGGAGGCGGTGAACCGCCTGGCCACCGTGCCGCCCGGGGTCAACCTCTACAAGAACAACACCGACGGCAAGGGTGCCTCCTACGGGACCCACGAGAACTACCTCATGGCGCGGTCGACCCCCTTCGCGAGCATCGTCCGCCACCTCACCCCGTTCTTCGTCGTCCGCCAGGTCATGTGCGGCTCAGGGCGCGTGGGCATCGGGGTCGACTCGCGGACGGCGGGCTACCAGATCGCCCAGCGCAGCGACTTCTTCGAGGTGGAGGTCGGGCTCGAGACCACCCTGAAGCGACCCATCATCAACACGCGGGACGAGCCGCACGCCGTCGCCGACCGCTACCGCCGCCTCCACGTCATCCTCGGGGACGCCAACCACTGCGACGTCGCGAACCTGCTCAAGATGGGCACGACCTCGCTCGTCCTCGCCATGATCGAGGCCGACGCCCTGCGGGACGACCTCTCGGTGCGACGGCCGGTCGCCACCCTCCAGGAGGTGTCGCACGACCTCACCCTGCAGGGAAAGGTCGAGCTCGCCGACGGACGACGGATGACGGCGCTGGAGCTGCTGTGGGAGTACCACGACCGGGCCGCACGGTTCGTCGCCGAGCGGTCCGGGAATGCGCCCGACCCCGACACCGCCGAGGTCATGCACTGGTGGGGAACAGTGCTGGACCACCTCGGTCAGGACCCGATGGAGGCCCGCCGGGAGGTCGACTGGGTCGCCAAGCTCGCCGTGCTCGAGGGCTACCGGGACCGGGACAGCCTGGGCTGGGCCGACCCTCGGCTCAAGGCCGTCGACCTCCAGTGGTCCGACGTCCGCGCGGACCGAGGGCTGGCCCACCGGCTCATCGCCACCGACCGCCTGGAGGTGCTCGTCGACGAGGCGGACGTCGTTCGTGCGGTGGAGGAGCCACCCACGGACACCCGCGCCTGGTTCCGGGGCACCTGCCTCCGGCGCTTCCCCGACGACGTCGTGGCCGCGTCGTGGGACTCGGTCATCTTCGACGTCGCCGGCCAGCGGACGCTCCAGCGCGTGCCGATGCTCGAGCCGCTCAAGGGCACCGAGGAGGGGGTGGGGGACCTCGTGCGGTCGGCCCCCGACGCCGCGTCGCTCCTCGCCGCGCTGGCCGCGACGGCCCACGACGCCTGACCTCGTCAGTCCCACGGGATGACCGCTCGACCGGCCCTTCGTCGTGCCCCGGGACGGTCCGACTAGGCTCGGAGCAGTCCACCTTCAGGAGGGGTCACCATGGCCGGTCAGGAGCAGGTCAAGCCGCAGCGTCGTGACGACGGCGGACCCGACGACGCCCCCGAGGCGGTGGCTGCTGCCCCGACGGTCCAGGCGAGCGAGATCGACGACATCCTCGACGAGATCGACGGGGTGCTGGAGTCCAACGCCGAGGAGTTCGTCCGCGGGTTCGTCCAGAAGGGTGGCCAGTGACCGCCGGAGACCACAGCGGGCGGCTGCCGGCGCCCTTCCTCGTCCCGGGGTCGTCCTCGTTCACCGAGTTCCTCTCCGCGCAGGCCCCGGGGCTGCTGCCGTCCCAGCGAGTCCTGCCGGCCGGAGCCGCTCTCGACGCCCCGCACGGGACGACGATCGTCACCCTCGCGTACTCCGGGGGCGTCGTCATGGCGGGCGACCGGCGCGCCACCATGGGCAACCTCATCGCGAACCGTGACATGGAGAAGGTGTTCGCCACCGACGAGTACAGCCTCGTCGGCATCGCGGGAACCGCCGGGCTCGCGGTCGAGGTCGTGCGACTGTTCCAGGTGGAGCTCGAGCACTACGAGAAGATCGAGGGAACCCTCATGTCCCTCGAGGGCAAGGCCAACCGGCTGGCCTCGATGATCCGCGGCAACCTCGGTATGGCGATGCAGGGACTCTCCGTCGTGCCCCTGTTCGCCGGCTTCGACGTCGACACGGCCCAGGGCCGCATCTTCTCCTACGACGTGACCGGGGGGTGCTACGAGGAGCACGACCACCACAGCGTCGGATCGGGGTCGCTCTTCGCACGCGGGGCGCTGAAGAAGCTGTACCGCCGGGGTGGTTCCGCCGAGGAGGCCCTGCGCACGGCTGTCGAGACGCTCTACGACGCGGCCGACGACGACTCCGCCACCGGCGGTCCCGACGTCGGGCGGCGGATCTGGCCGACGGTCGGCGTCGTCGACGAGGCCGGCGCCCGCTTCGTGCCGGAGGATGAGATCGCCCCGGTCGTCGACGCGATCATCGCCTCCAGGGTGGACAACCCCGGAGGTGCCCGATGACCGCCGGGATGCCGTTCTACGTCTCGCCCGAGCAGCTGATGAAGGACCGGGCGGACTTCGCGCGCAAGGGCATCGCCCGGGGTCGCTCAGTGGTCGTGCTCGCCTACGACAACGGCATCGCGTTCGTCGCCGAGAACCCGAGCCGCGCGCTGCACAAGGTCTCGGAGATCTACGACCGGATCGCGTTCGCCGCGGTCGGCAAGTACAACGAGTTCGAGAACCTCCGGGTCGCCGGCGTGCGCTACGCCGACCTGCGCGGCTACTCGTACGACCGGTCCGACGTCACGGCGCGAGGACTGGCCAACGCCTACGCACAGACCCTGGGCACGGTGTTCACCCAGGAGTCCAAGCCCTACGAGGTCGAGATCGTCGTCGCCGAGGTGGGCTCCGACCCTGCGACCGACCAGGTGTACCGGCTCACGTACGACGGCTCGGTCGCCGACGAGCACGGGTTCGTCGCGATGGGCGGGGGCGCCGAGCAGATCGAGGCCGGACTCCAGGAACGCTGGCGCGAGGGGCTGCACCTGTCGGAGGCACTGGCCCTGGCCGTGGACCTGCTCGGGAACGACCCGGCCGGTGGCCCGCGGCGCGAGCTCGCGCCCGAGGCGCTGGAGGTGGCGGTCCTCGACCGCAACCGCCCACGCCGGACCTTCCGCCGGATCACCGGGCCTCTCCTCGAACGGCTGCTCAGCGCCGACGACCCCACCCGTGACGCCCCTGACATCGACGAGGGGGACGGTGACGGAGGGACGGTCCGCGACGCCACGACGAACCCGCAGACCCAGCGCCCGACGCAGGATGGTCCGCCGGCGTGAACACGCCCGGAGGGCGCCGGATCTTCGGCATCGAGAACGAGTACGGCATCACCTGCTCGACCGGCGGTCAGCGCACGCTCACGCCGGACGAGGTGGCGAGGTACCTCTTCCGGAAGGTCGTCGCGTGGGGCCGGTCGAGCAACGTCTTCCTCACCAACGGCTCCCGGCTCTACCTCGACGTCGGTTCGCACCCGGAGTACGCCACCGCCGAGTGCGACTCGCTGCGTCAGGTCGTGGCCCACGACCGGGCGGGGGAGCGGATCATCGAGGGACTCGTCGTCGACGCCCAGCAGCGCCTTCGGGAGGACGGCGTGGCCGGGGACATCTACGTGTTCAAGAACAACACCGACTCCGCCGGCAACTCCTACGGCTGCCACGAGAACTACCTCGTCACCCGCGGCGGCGAGTTCCAGACCATCTCCGACACGCTCCTGCCGTTCCTCATCAGCCGGCAGATCACCTGCGGGGCCGGCAAGCTCGTCGCGACGTCCAAGGGCGCGACGTATGCCGTGAGCCAGCGCGCCGACCACATCTGGGAGGGCGTCTCCTCGGCCACCACCCGCAGCCGGCCCATCATCAACACCCGCGACGAGCCGCACGCCGACGCCGAGCACTACCGACGGCTGCACGTCATCGTGGGCGACTCCAACATGAGCGAGTCGACGACCATGCTCAAGGTCGGCTCCTGTGACCTCGTGCTGCGGATGATCGAGGCAGGCGTCGTCATGCGGGACCTGACACTCGAGAACCCGATCCGGGCCATCCGCGAGATCTCCCACGACACCACCGGTCGGCGGGCCGTGCGGCTGGCCAACGGCCGCCAGCTCAGCGCTCTCGACCTCCAGCGCGAGTACCACACCAAGGCAGCCGAGTTCCTCGCCCGGGAGGGCTCCACCGACCCGCTCCACGCGCGTGTCCTCGACCTCTGGGACCGCACGCTCACCGCCGTCGAGACGGCGAACCTCGCGCTAGATCGGAAGAGCGTCGTGTAGGGAAAGAGTGTAGATCTCGGTGGTCG
>OBLS010000084.1_pt1 | contig 24263 bp, 22 predicted proteins | sample 1519901 | NCBI WGS metagenome assembly OBLS01 (sample SAMEA3113585, study PRJEB22503) | soil metagenome | reverse complement strand
AATTATTTATACTTTTAATTACTCATTCTTCTCTCATCATACTTCATAACGAAACGTAGTCTCGCAAATGTATTCCTGCAAAAAAGAGAATTCCAATATAATAGTATTAAATTCTTTTAAGTTTATTTAGTTTCATTATAAATTATAATCATAAGACAACAATATGATGTTATTTCGAGGTATAAAGGATCACCTTACATACAGCATTAGCTTGATGAGAATTGATTTTTATTTGATATAATATTAATAATAAGATATTGATATATAATAAGTATCTAAAATTAAATTCAAAAACAATCTCAATAAAAATATTAGCAATTTCTGATAGATGTAATCAGAAGTATTCAATATTAGCTCTTGGGCTGTTGTATTGCGTTCCTAAAAGATTGAAAAATATTTTTTATCCATTATAAGAGATTATTGTTAAGGATTTATCAATTATTTTATCAATTATTTTATAATAGGTAATGTAAACCGAAACGTTGCTCCTTTACCATCACAATTATTTTCTGCCCATATTTTGCCACCATGTGATTCTATAATATTCTTACATATATATAGTCCCAATCCTGTACCAGTATTAGAATAAGTTTTAAATTTGGAAAACAAATTAGGCAATATCTCCTCTGCGATGCCTTCTCCAGTATCCTTCACACTGATTGTAACTTGTTCTTTGTCTTTGTTTAATGCTACAATAACAAATATCATTTGGTTGTAATATGTAAATTTTAAGGCATTATCTAAAAGATTGTGAATAACTTGAGACAATCTATCTTTATCTGCTTCTACAATAATACCATTTTTAGCTTTAAAATCATATACTATTTTTGCCATTTGTAGTGTAATATTTTTGTTAACATATTCTTTTAGAACATCAGATACTATACTATTAAGATTCAGTTTTTCTTTATTAAAAACTAAAGATTGACTTTCTATTTTTGTAACATCCAATACATTATCAGTAAGCCTTTTTAGTCTTTTTGCATTTCTTATTATAATCTCTAATAATTCTCGTTGATCTTCATCTTTAATTTTAGAGTACATTATATCTGTCAACCCAAGTATAGGTTGTATAGGAGTTCTTAATTCATGTGCAGCTATATTAATAAATTCATCCTTCATTTTTTCTGATTCCTTCACTTTTTGATATTGAATGCTAAGTATTTCATTTGTTTCTCTTAACCTAGTATTATATTGGACACCTGATAATGCTAATCCTATAATATTGATAAAATAACTAGCATCCTTCAAAATATGCGCTATATTATGGGCAGTATCAAAATGATGTCCGGAATAAGACATTATAATTTGTCCAAAAATATCAAAGACAATAGAAACAATTATACTAGTATAGAAAACATCTTTATTTTTATAGATTTTATTTTTATAGAAATAATAGAGTGACAATGAAAATAATGCTAATGGAAAAATTTCATAGGGTCGATGTAAAGGGATATTGTCAATTACAGAAAACGGAAAAACAACAAAGAGTGAACTTACTGCTACAATAGAAGCGAATAAAGTAACTATGATCAAGTAAAATAAAAGTAATTTTGATATTTTTTCTTCCTTATTTAATTTTGAAGATATGTGTTGTTTTGTAACTGGCGTAAAAGATGAAAAAAAAATATACTTTATCATTGCTATAGACAACATAGCACTTAAAAATAAGCGTCCTGCGAACCATGTTTGAGGGATGAAATACTTGAGAAATAGTATATTATCCATATATACAAATGAAACTATAACATGTAACAAATCAATTAAAGCAGTTACGAGGAAACCAATACCAATAAATAGACTAAATTTATCATTTAATGTTTGAGCACGCGATATATAATAGAATGCTAGTATTCCTCCAAGTAATGTACCAAATAATTCGATATAAAAATGATGAATAGCTGATGTTACCCATAAATGCGAATTGACTGAAATTAAAGCAATTATTGATAGAGAAACTGAAGGCAATATTACGTATTTAAATATATGGCCCCCCATGTCATGATCCCAATGAAAGACAAATGGCAAACTGGACTTCATCTTCTCTTTTTTTCTTTGTTCAAGTATGGAAAAACTACAAATAACTTGAGATACCCATAGATATTTTTTAGTATTAATTTGTTATGGTTATACATGTAGTACAGATTAGAAAACACTATAGAAGATATAAGAATATCTATCTCTTGGAGGAAAAGTTGTAACTTATTTGTTATTTTTATAAGATATTTATTTTAAAAAGTTAAATTAAAATGATACACATTCAAAATAATATTAGGTAAATCTTTAGGGACAAGGTTTTACTGTTTTCTATCAGGATATTTAATATAATGGTTGTTTAATTTATTAATTTTTTTATAGCATTTGTAAATATCTTTTTATCAACTGGTTTTCTCATAATTTGGTCTTTTGATACTCCAGGAACTATACTTAATAATTCATCTAAGATATCCAAAGCTGTTACAAACAGAATCTTAATTGTTGGATCTATAGCTTTTATTTGCTGATGTAATTGAAATCCATTCAAATTTTTCATTCGGATATCAAGTATTACTAGCAAATCATTGAAGTTGCTATGATCTCTAATATAAGTAAGTGCTATTGAAGGATCTGTAAAAGAAGTTACTTCATAATTGTAATCTTGTAAAAAAGCTCTATAAGTGAAAAGTATATCCTGTTCATCATCGACTAAAATTATTTTTTTGTTATTATTATTTTTTTTATGCGAAAATAAATCGTTTCCTTTACTATCAATAGGATTACTGTTATCTAAAGAATTCTCAAAGATGGGACGACTTAATTGTTTATCCTGATAAGAATTTCTTGTATCATTAACATTTGTAGTAATAAGCGATGATGATGATGATGATGATGAATAACTTTTTCTTTTAATATTATAAGTAGGATATTCCGTACTTTCTGTAATTTTATATACACCATTATTTGAAAAATTAAAATCCTTAATAACAGAAGAAAAAGATTTCAAAATTCTATAAAAATTATCTCCAATAATGATTTCGTTTGGAATAGATAATGATGATGAATTTATCTTTGAACAAAGATTCAATGTTGATCCAAATAAATCTATTTGACTATAATCACCCACTAAAGCCAAATCTACAACACCATAATCTATACTAATTCTAAAATTGAATGGTGGCAAATGTTGTTTAGATAATGCATCATTAATACTATAACGTGCGTCTAAAATTTTTAGAGCACATTCAATAACCTCTCTAAAGGAATTTTCGTTTTTATCATTTGAAGTTTTAGGGAAGTAAAATAGCAAACAGTCACCAATATTTTTAACCACTCTTCCATTACTACTTTTAACTATATTGGATACTGAATTTATAAATGTAGAATAGTATCTTCTAATATAATCTAAACCCTCCATTGTAATAGTATTTTTAGTTGAATCTACCAAATCAATAAAGCCTACACAACTTTTTATGGAGTCTCCAGAAAATCTAATGCCTTTAGAAGAAAAATTTTTCATTATCTCATGTCTCTCCACGAATAGTAATTCTGTAAAATAAATAATACAAATGTAATATATGCACTAAAAGGATTATATTTATACCCATGAACTAGATAGGGTTCTCGTTTATAAAAATATATTTGCCTAATGAGTGATTTAGATGCGGAGAGAATAATGGGCAATTACGAATAGTGAATAAAGCTAGAGTCACGACGTATTATAAAGATGATATTGTATTTTATTTTATCAATTAAAAAATAGAAATATCAACATATTTGTTTTGTAAAATATTTCATTAGGAATGCATAGATAAACAATTTTACGATGAAATTACAATTAATTAGATAGTAACTGAATTTTTCGGCGCCGAAAAATTATAGTCTATAACAAGTAAGTGTCTTTGTAGTTAACAATAACAATATAATAATACAAACTTGTTAGCTATTGACTAATTGTTTTCGCATGAATTATATTATACTATATTAAAGGTAAAGATCTTTTTGCTTAAGTAACCCGTAGACCTTCCTTTTCTTATATGTCTTTTATATATTGAATTATTACATATTGAATTATTACATATATTTATAATGCATTATTAACTTCTTTTATAATCCATTTATAATTATAGTAACATATTTTATATAATCTATATATTTATACATATAATATTGAACAATAGTATTTAGTAATGCAATTTACAATTTATTTTAATAATAAGGCTATTATAAATTTTCAGTTATTGTTATCTTTAATCTTTAGATAATATATCAAAAAAATTGATGAAATGAAGAATCGTCTTTACTTACTTTAGTTTCAATAATAAGTTGTAAATATAAATGAATAATATATATAAAACTCTTTAGAAATATGAAATAATAATAATATAAGAAAGAGGTAAATAATATTGAATCTACCTCTTGGTAAATAATTGATATATTTCGAATGTTGTCTCTACTAGATTCTTATAATAACAAGGAAATAATTAGTACTTTTTGTTATTATTATAAATGTATTTTGTACATTCAAAACTATACTTCAGTCAATTATTAGAAAATTTTACATCAAAATTGTTTTTCTAACTAAACTAAACAATGATATTATACGAAAAGTGAAGATGTAACATAAGATTCTGGTTATATAAAATAATAAAAAATTGAATTACTCATTTTTCTACTAGCCTTATTGAAATTAATGTGGGGAATTCATATCGGGTTAAGAAACATAACAAATCCTTAACTAATATGTTAGTATTCATTATACAAATGGGTAGAACAGCTAAAGAAATAGTTAAAGCAAATATTCAAGAAATAATATCTGATCTTAATAAGGCTTATGCAGATGAATGGCTTGCACATTATCAATATTGGTTGACAGCTCAATGGATTAGAGGTATGGATGCAGATACCTTAAAAGCGGTACTATTGCAACAATCAGCCGATGAGTTAATGCACGCTGAAATATTAGCAAATAGAATAATACAATTAGGTGGTACACCTGTTATGCAATTTGATAAGCTTATTGCTACAGCGAAATGTGGTTATAAAGAACCACCATCGGACCCTGCTAATTTAAAACAAGTAGTTCAAGATGTATTAGAAGCAGAAGCATGTGCTATAGAATCTTATAACGAGCTAAGCGAAAAATATAGAGAGACAGATATTGTCACTAAGGAAATTTTTGAAGACTTGCTAGAAGATGAAGTGAAAGATGAAGAAGAATGGGAAAAATTAGGTGCTAATCTCGTCTAAGTAATGTAGACATTTTCTATTCAAATTTTTTATTATCATTTCTTCATTTCTGGAGAAAAAAATTTAACTAACTAGCTGAAACTTGTCAATTAGAAATTGAACTATAAAAGATATTATATATGCAGGAGAAATGTACTACAAACATTTAACAGAATAAAGGTTTATGAAACCGATATACTATAATATAGTTATGACTTTTCCTCGTGGATATCAACAACCCAAGAAGAAAAATTTAGACGAAAAAACTGATTCACCAACTAATCCTAATATCACACCCAAGAATGAAAAGGATGTAATCAATCCTATACCAACTACTATTGGTGAAGCAGTTAAGGAAGTTATAGAGACAGGTAAAGAAGTAGTTATTGAAGGTCCCCAAACTGCGGGAGAACTTACAGGTGTAAAAGAAGGTGACGTGGAAGAAAAAAATACTGATCATATACCTAAACAAGGGCAAAAAGATAAGACTGAACTGTCTGATGTTCGAAAAGATTCCAAATTAGAGATTGATGTGATTGAATCTCCGAATGAACCCACATTATTATCAAAAGAAGAAAAAATAATTGTTAATCCCAAAGAATCAGAGACTGATAGAGATGCTACTATAACAACAGTAACTACCCTACCTACCGAAGGAGTAAATGTAGAAGCACAGACAGAATTCACGGTTCCTTTAAAAGACAAGGAAGAAAATATAGAAGTAGAAACTGACGTCAAAGTAAATCCCACCACTACTACTAGTTCAGTATCCAGGTTAGAATCTACAAATATAGAAAAACCCAATCTTTCTCTTAGTGATGAATTAGGCCGAGAACAGAACACTTCTCAATCAGAATTTGATAAAGAAACTATCAATCCTAAAATACTGTTAGAAAAAGAAGAACAAAAATTACCACAACAAAATACAAGTAATTTCTCATCCAACCCCTTTATAACATATTCGGCATTTTGGCAACATATTATGTCTAATTGGGTGAATTTCTATGACGAATATTTAAAGAATATGATAAAGTTTAATGAGTTATGGTTTGATAAGTCTCGGAATATAAGGTCTGGTTCACAACAAGAACAATAATTTTTATTACTTTCAGACAAGAATATTTAAAATATTTAATATTTAGGCTCTTATATCCTTCCTAAATGATTTAGTAATCAATAAAAGATAAATATAAAATCCAATATACCTCCCAGGATAGAACTAACTAATAACATTTGAAATTTAATATATTATTAATATCAATTTTTTCTGGTTGTTAATTTGGTGAAAGAATTAGAAAATTTCAAATTTGTTTTTATATAAAATAAATGTAATTAGCAAGTAAGATATTATCATTTGGTTTCAATATAAAATATAAATCGAACTCCTTTTATAAAATTGATATTGCATGACTTGTAATAATATACAATAACAATATTTGAAACCTACAATTAATTTTCTACTTTATTACTATTTATATGCTAGAATGTTCTAATGGTTAGTAACTAATATGTCAAATTATAAAAAAGAAAATAGTCAAAAACAAAATAGCAATGACAATATAAATGATGAACATGAGAAAATTTTATACCATCAAAGACAAGAGATAGAAAATTCCTCTTCTCATCTTTCAGATACTACAAAGAAGGTTATGAATACAATGAATGAGTATCAAAAAACAAATAATGAGATTCTCAAAAAAAGTATTGATACATCAAGCAAATACCAACAACAAACCATTAACAGAGTACAAACAATGTTAAGTGAATATATGGAATTACAAAATAATATCTTTAATAATTATCAATCAATATTTTCTAAATTTATAGATGACACTTCCAAATCTTATTGGAATAATTTTATTATTGGAGGAAGATATACTGGTGCATATAAAATGAACGACAATAACGAAAGTGATAATACAAAAAATGTAACCAGAACCATAAATGATTGTATATTAGGATATACAGAAACTTTTAACAAATCACTAGAACTTGTCCAAAAATATTATAATAAGGGTATTCAAAACTACTTCAACATTATAAACACTAGTGAGAAATCCTACAACCATTAATATTTTTTAATTTTCCGTTTTTCGGGATTTCATATAGGTTTAGTTGTACTTATTCTAAAATAGTTGGACAGCAAGTTTTATCAAGATGTATATTATATAGGCTCTAAAAAGTGAATTTTTAGAAATTAATAGTAATATTATCCTCATTACACCCCATTTTACTAAAGAGACCAACAATCATTTACACAACTACTAAGGGATCGAATAATCAAAATAAAAATCATCGAGAAGTACAACAACACTACTAGTATGAAATATGATTATAGAAGAGATTGTAAGTATTTATCTAATAAAATAGAAATCAACATTTTGACTCAACTTTTAATATTAATGAATTACAGCCATTCTCTAATATGTGTTATATCTCTTTTTTTAGCTTTTTTAACATTGATTTTTAGTCATATATAGAGATATAGATAATAAATAAAAAATTTATAAGTGGTAGAATAATACATTCATTTGAGAAAATAGAATTAAATTCTAATAAAATCGTAATCTCTTAAGGTAAATATAATCTTAGAATAATAGATTGTAAATATTTTAGATATTATAATACAATATACTGGTCAAAATAAAAAATAATGACGATATATTGATTAAATTTTTAGATTAGAATTCTATGCGAGCAGATAAAGGTTCAATCATTGAGTATATCCAATGATAACGTCATTATATTATTAGAGGTTGTAAAAAGTATTAAGGCACTTCTTTTTTAGCGCATGTATCACAATATTTTTCTATGAGGGTAACACCGTCTCCGACGTCAAATAATGCTTCTTGTGTAGCCATCCCACCACAAGTTATGCAGAATTTGGTCTTTCCACTATTATCAATGAATGATCTTAACGTTGAAAATACTTTTTCCATTTTATTGTTTTCCTCTCCTGAAAATTGAATCTGATGTTAATAGCGATAGTAAATTTATACCTATCACATCAACTATGAATGTATTATTGTTCTTCATATCATTATATTAATTTTTATGGTATAAGAACTTGCCTAATATTATATCCGTAATAGATAATTGTTAACGGAAATCACGATTAATCATAATTATTGGATTAAATTTTTGTATCGAGAGTTAAACCTGTACCTTTGTTGACCATTGGGTATTAGTTATACAAATTTTTTAGTTTTTTATTTTATATTATTCACAACTTCGAGTTAATTTATTATAGTATATTGGATTTCAAAAATATAGATAATGAGCAATAGGAGAATACTTGTTAGTAAAAATGAGTGAACGTGCCAAATTATCTGACTAGTAAACTCATAGTTTAGCACCTACAAATCTCAGTATTTTCATATTTTACGCTTAACTTTATATTAGTTGCTTGTTAATCTAGAGTAAATTTTATATAACTTTATTACAAACGGCTATGTTTTTAATTACATGAGTTTTCCTAATGATATAGATCCATATAATTTCTTTAGACAATTCTTTGGAGGTAGTGGAGGACGTAGAAGACGTGAAGGAAGAGGTTTTGGTGGTTGGAATTTTGACGATATATTTAGAGAATTTGATGATATGAGAAGAGAAACAGAAAGAATATTTTCAGAGCAGTTTAAAAATATTGAAAATAAAGTACCAAAAGATCTAATTAAAGAATATGAGACACCAGAAGGAGGAAAAGTTAGAGAAGTAGGTCCAATAGTTTATGGCTACTCCATGACAATAGGTCCTGATGGAAAACCAAACATACAAGAATTTGGTAATGTTAAATCTGTTTCGGGGAGAGGATCCTTTGAACAACCTTCTCTTTCAGCAGAAAGGGAACCATTAATTGATATCTCAACGACGGATAAAGAAGTTAAAATTGTAGTAGAGATGCCTGGAATAAGTAAAGAAAAAATAAAAATAGATGCATATGATAAATATGTAGAGATAAAAAGCGAAGATCCCAGTAGAAAATATCACAAACAAATAGAAGTGCCAGAAGGCACTGATATAGAGAGCGCAAGATCAAATTATAATAATGGAGTTCTTGAAATCACATTCCAAAAGAAAGAACAACAAAAACCAAAAGGTAGACAAATAAATATAGAATAAACTTTTCTATTAAACAATACCAAACCTATTTTATGATTTTTCCTATTATCGCATACTTGACAAAATAAAAATATAAAATCGCAGCTCTATGGTCTTTTATTTAATATAATAGTGGTAGTAACCATAGAAGAATTAGGAACAAGAACAATTTTATTGTCGCTAGTTTTTAGCTTGGTTGAAATTAAACCGATATCATATATTATTCCTGTGTTACTAAATGCAGTAATCTCATCTCCTAATTTAAATGGCCTAAGTAAAGCCAAATATAATCCTGCGATGATATTTCCTATTATATTTTGAGAAGCAAAACCTACCACTAAACCTGATATAGTTCCTATTGCTGCAGCTACAACGGGATCATTACTTAAATAGGAAATTATAATTGCTATTACAACTATTGCACCTACAATCCTCATCAGAATTTTTATAGATTTGGAAGTATCTTTTAGATAATCATAAGTAAGATCATGAAATGCATTACTAACTATTTCTATTACAAAATAGCCGACTATTGAGACTTGTATGCTTTGTAATAGCATTAGATAATCTTTAGATATTATAGGCTTTAGAAAATACTGTATTGTAATAAATGCTATTGTAAATATAATACCTAAAAGAACAATTCTTTTAAAAAATTTTGCCTTTGTTTTTTTTGATTTAGTGATATCCTTTTCAGATGACGTGTTTTCTTTATTATTATTATTACTACTATTACTAGTATTATTAATGATACTATCATCAATACTACCATTTTTTTCGTTAGAATAGTCCATACATCCATAACTTAAGATACTGAAATAAGTTTATTGATAATATCAAGGTATTAATATCATATATAACAAATGGAATTTGTTGTCAACAGGAGAAAATCTTTCTTACACAATAGTAAATTTCTTATTTTCAATATAAATTCTATTTAAATACTAGACGTCTGATATAAATCTCTTAACTTTATAGATACTTGTCTACTAAATTAGAATATCCATAATAGTAAATATTTTTTCTAAATTTATTTTTACTTTGAAAAATCTCGCTTTACTCCATGATTGATTTCAATTGAACTAAAGATTGACTAAATCTCTAAATCCATTATTTTCTACTTTTTTGATAATTATAATTTAGAATCTATATCGTAGCTCTACAAGTATGAGATCAAATTAATATAATATGATTTGAATATTATAATATTAATCTAAATAAGATTTTTAGTACGATTCTATTATTAAGAAATTAAAGTATTATAAATCATATTGTACAAAGTTATTTAGCATGAAATCTCAAAATATATTTGTCTATGCAATACTTGCAATTGGAATATTATCTATTCCATCATTATTGGACACAGTACAAGCTCAAAGCAATTCAACAAATCAAACATCAGGACAAAATCAAACATCAGGACAAAACCAGACTATGAGTAAAGATACTCAAGCATTAATGACAATTGATGTTGCTGGATTAAAGGATACCTTAATGAATGCAAAACAATCATTAGCTGACGGCAACACTGAAGAAGGATTAACACAAATTACTGACGTTGAAAATCAACTGTTACTATTGAAAACTCAACCATCATTTGCTCCTGATATACAAAAAATTAAAGATTCAATTTCTAAAAAGGATGTTAATAAAGCATTAGATGATCTTACAAAAGTTCAAAGCGATGTATTAAAAGCAGAAACTGAAATGATTAAAGCCCAACTAGCTAATCCAATGCTTGCTCAGCAAAATAATGCACCAGACAATCAAGACGATGAGGGTGACAATGGTGACGGAGGAGATGACGACACCAATTAAATTTTTTTTTACATAGACTATTTTAAGTAATTGATTTTGTTTCCTAGAGTATTTAATCAATCTCACTCCAATAGCTAGCAAATATTTTTAGTAATACTTGAATTATAAGTATTATTATATAATCTTCCGATGCCTATTAAACACAAGCGAGTTTTTTAATTTAATATTTTTAATGTAGTAATTGTTATTGATTAGACTGTTAGTTAAAATATTATTTATTGAAGAAAAAAATTCTATTTTGATCTAAATATATGACTTTGGAACCATAATAATCTTTAAAAGTAAAATAATGACAATTTATTAATTTAGTTATCTCTTAAATGTCTTATTAATTGTATACATATTTGAATTTTCAATTTGGCAAAATCGTATTGTTATCATACCACCAAAAAAAATTGTGCTTGCAACTACCTTGATGTTATTTTAAAGATACTATCTATCATATTATAGAAAAGGAATAATTACAAAATGAGAGTAGCACTTTATAATAAGTATTTTTCTACAAGGACGGGGTTGTAATAGTAGTGGTGAGGGAGGGATAGTAATGATAGTTTTTATCAAGGAAAATTGGTAGGATTTCTTTGTCTTATTGTTGGTGCTACCTTACTCTCCTCAATAATGTGGTTATACAAACTAATATGACTGCGTGCAATATTATACCATTTTAGCTTTTCTTTAAATAGAATCACATTCTTAGCATAATATTCATAGTTATTGTTTAGAGTCACCAGAGCCTTGGAAAATTCTATAGGATTTCTTTTCACAGTTATACCTAATCCCATTGCAGAAAATTCCCTGAAGAATTCGAGATCCGCAGCTATGAATGGTAATCCATGTGCCAGTCCATCAAACATAACACCCGACCCTGAGCTCACTTTATACGGTAAAATAACAGCGTCTGCTGCATAAAACAAAAGCGAAAGATCTCTATCATTTAAAAATCCCTTATGTAAATCAATTATTTCGTTTTCGTGAATAGCAGATATTTTTGGAATGTAATTTTCCGTATTATAATAATTCTTGGAAGAATTCATGACTATTGTCCAATTCGAAGGGATAACCATTTTGTCTAATATGTCCCATCCTTTAGTATTAGTTCTAAATCCTAAGGCCAAAATTATTCTTTTTTTCTGTGAAAGAGAAAATTTGGTACGGGCTTTTCCTTTAAGAGTAGCATCATAAGTTATTAGTGGTTCAGAACCATGATAAATTATATCGCCTCCGCCTATTTTGTCTTTCATATACTGTGAAAAAACTATTCCTCTTTTACTTTTGTTTATTTTGTCTTTGTTTAAATTGTTAAAAGATTTATAGTTTAAAAAATGTGTCCAGTATTTAAGAAGTTTCTCTGCATAGCTTTTTAATTTCCACTTTTCATTTTTATTTTTAGTAGCTACAGTATTCATCCATTGTTTAAAATTAAATGCAGTATGAAATGTAGTTACTATTGGTGTTTTACATAAATCATAAAATAAATCAATATTAGTGTTTGTCTTTTTTGGATTTAGTCTATCTAATTTGAGACCATATAATCCATGTTCAAATTGTATGTGTACAATATCCGGTTTTACTTCATTAACTATTTTTAATAATACTGAAGAATTCTTAGTATTCTTTGGTGATAGACCAATAAAATCACCACTTCCATTTTCGTTGGAAAGAACTTGTACTTGGAGGCCAAGCCTATTTAATTCACGTGTCAGATTAGATGTATAACGCCCAACTCCCCCATTCATAGGAGGGTACTCGGTTGAAACCATCAATACTTTAAGTGGTTTTGCATTATGTGCTGACTCTGATTTTAACGAATTCATCTTACACTTACCTCATTATTTACAAAATAAGAGAGAATATATTCCATTTTTTTCATCTTTGCTTATATAATGGACAACCTACTACTTTAAGATTAGGTATAATCTCACGTTAACAGTATTTATTATCATTTAGATAACAATGTAATTATTAATTTCTCTATTCTTATTTATGATAGTTTTAGAAGATGAATTGTATGTTTGAATGATCTTGTTTTTCAAGGAATTTATAATTTCATGATTATTGTCAAAATCAATAGTCTTTGTAATTTATCTTTTTTACAGGTTAAAGGAATTTATAGTAAAAAAAATAAAGAAATTGAAAATATATGTAGTATATCATTGTAAAATCTTTTCTTGAACAATAGTTAAATTTTTGTTATCTTTCCCCTTTTTTCTAGAAATTAGAATAACAATCTTTTTTTACCGTCTTGGTTAAACTCTTATGATTTAAAATGAGTGATCTTTCACATAAAAATAATCCAAATGACCTATGTTTTTATTGTTCCCATATATACTCAGTTCATTTCTTGTACAATAAACACGTTTTTGAAAGCAATGAGCTTAGCGACACTCATTCAGGTTGCAGTTATGCTAATACCGATGGAAGTACTTGTATTTGTCCTGGATTTCGGTCGGCAAATATAAATTCTAATATACAATAATGCTAGTATAAACAAATAGTTTAAAGAATCTATATACTGAGCCTCTCCTCCTAACCATTTTATTATTATAATCAATTCTACTTTTATATTAATATAACAATTGAATATAATAAGATCATTCTAAAAAGTACTTATAGAATATAGATGATTCAATGAAATGACCATTGTCTCGACTACAGAAGTATAATACAATTATTCACTATATTGATGAAAAATACTTAGATAATTTCGAATTCTAATTGAAAATACAATTGTATTTACTGTAGAGCATGTATTAGAATTTGTTACCTCTAAGCACCAATGTAGAATAAACGGATAGTATTCATTAACTGACATTTGACCTTCCTATAATGATTTGTAATCTCTAATTACTAGATCTAATTTAAATATAACAATACACTTTCACTACATTTTTGAATAATTTACTAATATTACAAAATATGACCACTAAAGTTTGATATACCATATACTAATAGAAGAATTTTTTAGTTAAAACGTTTGAAGAATTAAGTATTAAAAGACTATCCTTATCATCATGTTTATTTAGGTAGAATTTTTATTAAATGTATGGTTGACCTTATCTACGGACGAGGAATCACAGACATTTTACGAGAGATGCCATTTTATTTTAACATCTTCAAAAATATTATTTTTATCAAGATTTTTCATTCAAAGCCCACTATCTATGGTTCTGTAGACGTCAATAATGTTTGTAATTTGCATTGTTCCCATTGCTATTGGTGGCTTAATAGAAAGAATGATGAAAAAGATTTGAGCATTGAAGATTGGAAAAAAATAATAAAGGAAAAATTCAAGAAACAACATATCTTTGTAGTTACACTGATAGGAGGTGAACCTTTACTCAGACCAGATATAATCAAGCTATTTTGTGATGAAATGCCCCGGAGAGTATGCGTAGTTACTAATGGCACTTTTCCTTTAAAAAGATTTGAAGGTCTATATTTTTACTGGGTATCACTAGATGGAACGGAAGAAATACATGATAGTATTAGAGGTAAAGGATCCTATTCAAAGACAAGAGAGAATATATTTAATTATATTGAGAATCAGCCAAAACGTAATGGGAAACCTGCATGGAAAGACATATGGATTACCATGACCATTAATACACAAAATTATCCAACAGCCATTGCTCTTGCACAAGAATGGAAAGGTAAAGTAAATAAAATTGGCTTTCAATTTCATACTCCTTTTATCAAGGATGACCCATTGTGGCTTCCCTTTGGGGAAATACGCAATAACGTAGTAGATGATATAATTTCCTTGAAGAAATCCTATCCAGACTTTGTGGCAAATTCTGAAAATCAAATATCTTTGATGAAAGGTAATTGGGGTGGAATTGGTACCACGCCAGTACAATGTCCTTCATGGGCCATTCTTTCCTTAGATCATATGGGAAGAGTCAAAAAGCCATGTTGTATTGGAAGTGCTACTAGTAAAGGGTTAAAACCCATTTGTGAGCAATGTGGGCTTGGATGCTATTCCATATTGGTTGCACAAGGCATAAAGGGCAATAATTAAACATTCACTGGATATTATAAAATATACCATTTTCAAATAATTACAATATTAGAACCTAAATCATATATACATAACAATTTTTTTATCAGTAGATATTTGAGTTAATAACTAGATCAATCAATTAATAATACTATATATTTTTATGATGTCATTTATCGAAATATCAATCAAGTCGCTGAAACTATAATGCTTCAATTCTCTTCTTGTAATTAATAACAAATAAATCTCTACACTATTGCAATTTTATAATTTCATCCCACGTTCCAGATTGAGAAAGCATATAAAATTTGCTGTGACTTGCACTTTCTAAATTTATTATATCACCAGCGGAGATTTGAATATGAAATAATTTATTTAAGAATTGTAAAAAACTAGGCCCTGCCACTATACTTTTAGCTTCCTTTTCATAGGGTTTATTATAGTATTTTTCCAAGCCTTCAACTAAACCTATACTACTAATGTCTTCTACTAATTCAACCAAGTCTAAAAACTTTGGATTTTTCTTATACACTTTGAGTTTTGCCATCAGAAAATATTCTTAAAATATTTAATATTAATCTATAATATAATATTATCTTACTTTTTATGCAATATTTATTTAACTATAAGTTAAACTAGAAGAATAAGCTATATAACATTTGATTTTTTAAAATTGTGATCCATACTATCAACCGTGTTTTTTTCTTGTTTATAGTATTTAATTCATATTGTTAAGTTAAGCACAACAAGTATTGGCCCAAATATTATTGTTTAATGTAATCCTTTTCTCATTGTCAGGATTTTTAGGATATTGACTAAATTGAATAACATATTTTGTTTTTTTTAAAATCCAATTTGATATTCGAAATTGAATACTCGCATTTTCCTCAATACTCATTCTACTTTCATGATATCATACTTTCTATCTATCAATTAAACTAATACAATTATAATATGAATGGAAATATGATTATAAATTTTTCGTAAAGTTTGAGCTACACTTATTTTTCACTAAATTTAAAAATAGTATTTAAAAATATACAATTTATTTTTGTTTTAATGAGTATTAAAAATCGCCAAAACCTCCTCCATCAAATCCCTCAAAACCTGCATCACCTCCACTGGTGGTATCCATTTCACCTGCTCCACTATCACTATTATCAGCTGTAGCTGCTGTATCTTCTGCTCCTGCTGTATTCTGATCTACTTGTCCTTCAGTTACTGCACTCTCTGCAGGATTCATTGCCATTCCCATAAATGACATCATAGAGGCGAAAAACATCATATTCATAATTCCTGAAAATAACATCATCGGTATCCACATTCGGTTAGAATCCATGAAACTCTGGACTTGAGATTTATCTCCTGTTTCATATAGCTGTTGTAGACGCTCTGATTTTTCAGATAATTCTTGTTTCTTTGTATTAAGTATTTTAATTCCTGTATCTGCAATACCAAGTTCTATTTTCTTATTACCAAAGAAACCTTTCTTTTCATTCTTGATTAATATTTTTTGGGCTACTAAATCATTGACAATCAGCTCAACCTCATCCTTAGATAGTTTTGTAACTTTTGAAATACTATCTATTTTTTTCAGACCTCTAGATACTGCATCTAATACCATAAAGTGATTTGGGCTTTCATTGAACTTTCGAGTAGAAGACATATACTATAATTTTGGTAAAAAGACTATTTAAATTAAATGCTGTCTTTGCATATAGACAATATGAGAATATGGAATTAAAAAATATAAAAATAATATTGAGAACTCTTCTTTACAATTTCTATTTTGTTGATTTCACACTGGCCAAGCAAGCATGCATTATCTTGAATTAATCTAGGTAGATGTAGTTAAAATTGAGATAGGATATAATTTACTTACGCATATTTCTTTTAAGAAAAAACCTCTTTTTTCTCTTTCTTCCATGTTAAATTTCATTATTTCTCTCGGTTTTTAATTTCATTTGTATAAATATAATTGATCATTATAATTTTTGAATGAATGAGGTATTAGTGTCAAGCTTGCAAAGTTAGAGAACTTTGAACGAATTACCATTTCAATATCATTTAACAAGAGAGATACATCACCAAATCTTTTTCTTCCATCTAGTTCAATGTGAACTTCTGCATGCAATGCCATACCTGTGGGACGAACCAAAATCGATTTTACATTTATTATTTCATCTGTAAATCTTTCCTTGATTAATTTTTTTAGTCTATCTGCGACCTTCGAGTCTTCACACGAATCTACCAAGATAAAAGAAGATTTTTTTAATGACAAATATGATACAGAGAATATATACACTGCAATTATCATTCCTCCAATAGCATCCATTTGTGGCATGCCGAATTGTGTAGCGATTAATACGCTAAAAAATCCAATTATAGAAGCAGATCCATCCTTTATCGAATTCTTGGCATCTCTCTTAAGCGAAACGAAGTTATATTTCTTGGCTATTTTTCTCATTTCAAAAGCTCTGTATATTGATACAGAACATGCAGCTGCCAAAACTAGCATAGTTATAAATGGCTGTTCAATTTCCTTGGGATTTATGAAGGCTTGATATGAAGTATAAAATATTACTGCTCCAATCATTATCATACCAATAGCAGCTATTAAAACAGCAAAACTTTCTACTTTCTGATATCCATATGGAAATTTTTTATTTGGAGGCCTATGGGCCATTCGCAATCCGAGTAAAACTATAAAAGATATCATGGCATAAGAGAAAGAATCTATACCAACTGCTTTTGCAACTATACTTCCACCCCAATAACCAATTAATAGCTCTGAAATTCCTATGGATAACAATATGATTATAGAAATCTTTGCTATTTTTTGACCAGCAATCAGGCCCTCATTAACAATATTTTTGGAATGAGTGTTTTCAGTAAAGGTTATCTTACTTTTTCTCGATTGTTCATTTTTTAATTTTTTTGTTGAAGCTATCAGACTATCTTCAGTAATTATACTGCCGATATCTACAGCGTAATGACTGTCCAACTATTTTATTAAGATATTATGGATTTAATAATATTTAAAGCATTATGTTTGTATGGCAAATTTTATATAATTTATTAAACATTCCAAGACTCGTTTCCAAGAAGTTTTTTATCCGATAGTACAATGAGCTTTAATTAACATAGTTTTTTACTTGCTATTTCATTGACAATCATAACCTTCAAGATGTTTAAATTTAAGGAGAAGATGGTAAGAAATAGACATTTAGAATATCCAATAAATTCAATTGTATTTATTTTATCTGAATTTAAGGAGTAGGAGATACAATAAATAATCAAACATTCCTGAATATTGAAATAGAGTGAAAACCTATAGTTTAGCATATGGGTAAGCAAAAGTCAACAGTCCAAATCCTTCATGTAAATAATATGTGCGAATTAAAATTTATTTTATTTACTATCCTTATTCTCATAAGTTCTTTACTTTATTTTAATGAGATTTTCGCAATTAATGAGAACAATAAAAATTTAATTCTGAATGCTTCCTCACGTATATTCGATAACAACAATAATAATATCTCTTTTTTAGGACATATATCTTCAAATATAACAAATATTACAAACAATAATTATGATTCTGTATATGGTCAGATCGCTGCAATTGATAATAATGTGTATATAGTATGGCAAGAATCAATTACTGACAATTCAAATGAGAAAAACTATGAAGTATATTTTAAAAAAAGTGAAGACGAAGGAAATACATTTAGTAAAGCCATTAACTTAAGTAACAATACTGGATTTTCTGAACATCCGCAGATTGCAGTATCTAAAAATGGAATTTTTATTGTTTGGGCAGATAATACTAACTCTAAGAATACTGAAATTATGTTTACAAAAAGTTTGGATAATGGTACTACATTTGGAGAAGTAAGAAATTTAAGCAATAACTCCAAAAATTCTAATAATCAAGAAATATCAGTCTCTGATGAAAACGTGTATGTGGTATGGCAAGATACTGATTCTCTTAGCAACAAAAAAAATTTAACAGATAAAAAAATTTTATCCAGTATTATATTTAGAGGCAGCACTGATAATGGAAACACATTCAATGATGAAATAGAAATAATAGATAATACCTATGATTCATATCCCAAGGTTAACTCATATCAGAATTATGTATATGTTGTTTGGAATAGTGAAAATAAAAGTAGCTCTAAAGATTATAAAAATACTGGCTTATTTTTTATAAGAAGTTCTGATAATGGCAAAAATTTTGATAATAGTATCAGACTAGTTGATAATAATTTTGGAGAATCACAAATATCAGTTCTTAACGACGAAGTAGTTATAGTTTGGGGAGGATTACATGCAAAAAATATCAATGATATATATTTTGTCAAAAGCTACGACAATGGTGCTACTTTCACTGATCCATCTATAATTCTACAAAAAGTTACTAAACCAAAAGACAACAGTTATTCTAATTGAATCAAAAATCCTTCCAATGTAGAGATAGCCAACAATGACCATTCATATACAGTATGGCAAGATATAATTTCACAAGAAAATCAAGACATATTCATAACTAACACCAAACATAGTATGCAAGCAAATAAAATAATAAATTTAAGTAATAATTCAGGTATTTCTGAGTGCCCTTCTATAGCTATTTCTAATAACAATATCTATGTAATATGGGAAGATTTTACGCCTGGTAACCATGAAATACTATTTACTAAAGAAATAATTAATAGTAATAACAAATAGAAAAGAGATTACTTTTGCACAATATTAAGCAGCATCATTTTTTATAAAACTTTTATTTTTTCTTATCAAGACAACAAATTACTTAACAATCAGGTATCTTGTAAAATCAATTCTTTAATTGTAACCAATTTGATTAATTTACCTTTTGGATTCTTTTTTATTTCTATCCATGTAGTTATAGGTAAGATGATATGAACTAATGAGCAGGTTTCCATAATAATTAATTCATTTGTAATGAGTTCTATAAGATTTTCTAGAATAGGATTATGTCCAACTAACAAAACCATATTAATGTTATTGGATATTTTACTAATTACATTTATGTAATGTTTTGCATTGGTTTCATACAGCAATTCTGATAGATGAATATCCTTATTATAACCAATAGATTCTGCTAATAGGTTAGAAGTATCTTTAGCTCTCTTAGCAGGAGAACTAATAATCAAGCTAGGAATTAATTTTGTATTTTTTAGGAACTTACTCATTTTATAGACATCATATTTGCCACTATCACTTAGGGGTCGCATATCATCAGAAATTGAAGCCTTATTCTCGGTTGTTTTAGCATGACGAAGAAGTAATAAGCTCTTCATGTATCTTCTTTTTTTATAATTAGATAAATTTCTATCTAAAAATTAATATTCTTTTACAAGCAATATAAAAATATTGATTAGATCTGAAATACTGTAACAAATCATATTTAATTGGCTATGCTTCTTGTACTGATGAAATATATTTACCTTGGAAATATGTATCCAGGAAATATAATTTTTATTGGATGTCTAAATGCCGGATGAATCATTACCAACTCTCCTTTATTTAAACGAACAATATTTGTCTTAGTAGTTTCATCAATTATAGAATAAGGTTCTTTAGATAATTCCGATCTTCCTATTTTAGCCGTAACATGTAATCCCATATTCTCTTGTAGTCTTGTATCAGTTTGACTTTTAAATTGCTGTGCAGAAAATATAATAGTGCCCCGAGATCTCCCTGCTATTACTGTTTTCATTATTTGTTCAGGAATTGCATCAATTTTTTCCTTGAGAGTTTTAGGAATGAATCTATTAATTTCATCTAGGAATATTATGATATAGTGAGGTTTTTTCCTTTCTTCAAGTTTTATAGTGTTCTTATTTATAATGTTTTTTTCATTATCGTCTTCAAAGTTATAATAACTTTCAGAATATATCTCATCAATACTTTTCATCACATCACCCACAATGAATGCTTGTTCTTCTACAGAAGAAATTTTGGCTATATCCACTACAAAGACTTCTCCAGCTTTAAGGTTTCTAACTTTCTTTCCCAGATAGACACTTGTAATTTTTTTATCTATAAACATAGATGATTTTCTGAATCTTTGCAACTGCCCCAAAAATCTAATAAGGGAGGATTTATGACTAACTATGAAGTCTGGATATCCTATAAAATTAGATAGATCTGTCCAATTTTGTATCTCCTTTCCAGAACTATCAGTCATCGGCCATGATTCAGAAATATAGTCAATTATTGAGGAGAGATTATAATGTTGATCATAGATTTCAGAAAATAATAAATCCAATCTATCGTATATATCTTTTAGCTCATAGGAGAATGTTTGATAGTTTTCAGGAATATAAATGGAATTAGGTTTCCCATCTTTTCCTCGTGGAAGAAAATAAGTGACATTTTCAAATGGCTCTATTTTTAGATCGAGTAGTTCATATTCATTATTAGTTGTTCCTTCTATATTTCCTTGTAATTCGTGAATATGTAGTAAATCTTCTTCTTTAGTATTGAAAATAATTAAGGAAATATCTTCAGATTTTTTAATAGTCTGGTAAGCAGAAAATAAAAGAAATAAAAGATAGCTAGTTTTTTTATTTCCTGATATTCCGGAGGCGTTTACATGGGCTGTATCTGGACCGATAATATAGGAATAATCTAAAGAAACTGGAACTTTTAAACCATTTGTAGTTTTTATTATACCTACTGGTATAGGGTTTTCCATCTCTGGAATTCCAAGAGCAAACATTATTTCTTTGGAATTAGCAAATCTCACTGGTTTACTTGCACCAACAGGAAAGTTAACTGAAAGTAAATCTGCATTACCTTTTATTTGCGCATATGTATTCCCCATTATTGCCACTCTCGCTACTACCACTACTTTTTCTGTATTAACATCATCCGTGGATGAATTGGATTTATTTTTTTGTAGGCTGTCATGCTCTTTACTTTTATTAAAGTTATTATTATGAGAAACCATCTCTTGATTAGAAAGAAAAGTCGATTGTACTTCTTTTACAATTCCTATAGTTGTAGTTTGATGTAGATTATTTACAGAAACAAAGTCAAAAGAATTAACAATCATATTAGCATTGATAATAAACCAGAATTCATCTATTGTATTTGGAAATCTTTCAGAAACAATTGACTTACCTATTTCAGGCTGATTGTACAAAGAAGCTTTATCTTTTCGCTTTTCAACTCTTTTACTATCAAGGATGGTTATTTTTTTTTTGTCTTGTTTTTCTTATTCTTCATTAAATGAGTATGTACTAAATTGAAAATAACTATTACTGTTTTAACCCAAACTAAGTTGAAGCGAGTTACCATCTGAAAAAAAATTTTTTCCAAATCAGTAAATGCTATTTTTAACGTGCGATTAATAAAATGAAAGATAGTATATTTTATTTTTTAAATAGTAACTTTATTCTGTTATGACATTGAAAAATATGAGATTGGTGATTAAAAAAATAAAATATCTCAGATCATTTTATCGGTTCATATATAAATAACTAACAATTGTTCCAACCAAAGTAAAGGATCCAATTAATGCAGCAATAAATACTGTATCTGCTACTGATGCTAGTGGTTCACCTATAACTGCTACGAATATTGAATAAACAAGGATAATAAATCCAATTAAAGCAAATAAACCTAAAATTATGGATTTAACACCATTGTTATCTTTTTGATCTCCAAAGGAAAAAGTTTTTCTAAGTACATTTTTTCCTTCTTTTCCTGCTTCTGTTAAAGATCCTGTAATTTTTCCAGATATTTTGTCCTTTACCAGTTCATTTTCTGGTCTTTCTTGTTCATTAATATCTTTTGTTTTGGGATTAAACTCAGAAGCCTGGTCTATTTTACTAGATGTTTGGCTAGAGGTATCTATTTCTTTATAATCATCAGAAATTGTTGATTTATCTGACATATAAAATACTATACATTTGGAGTATAAAAGGTAATTCTATAAATACGCAATATAAAGAAACTTTTTATTATCATATTCTTGTTATTTATTGTTGTAGTTCTGTTTCCTCTCTATTTAATGTTTATTCTTTTGCTTCTGGTAAATGAATTAACTTTTGTTAGTAAAGGAAGCGTTGTTATATTTTGCCTGTTATATTAAAATATAACCCTAAAAATTTTTAGAAAAGTTGGTTCGAATAAAAATTAAATCATAGATTAGACTTTTAAGTCAATTATATATCAAGAGTAACTTTTGCTCTTCAACTAACTCTAAATTTGTATTAGCATTAGAATATATTTTCGATATTTCTCAATTATAATTCTATAACCATATTTTGCCATGTAAGCAATTAGATCTCATAAATTCAAAAGTATCAATCTCGATAAAAAATACTTATTTACGCCATTATCAGTAATTTAGATTTTTTTTCTGATAAAAGCGAATTAACTTTACTTCTAAGATCACTCAAGAGAATTGGTTTATAGATTACAATCTTTTCAATTTCAGCAATACTTTTTTTAAGATGTTGGATGTATTCTTTATCTGCAGTTATAAAGCAAAATAATAGATTTGGATCTATATTTCTTAATTTCTGATATAATAGCATGCCAGACATCTTCGGCATTTTCAAATCAAGGAGAATTAAATCAAATGCATTTTTTCTAAATGCATAGAGTGCATCAACAGGATCTGTATAAGCATTAACCTTATATCCATCATGTTCTAAAAATAACTTGAATAAATTATTTATATCCGGATCGTCATCTATTATTAGTATTCTTCTCTTTGACATTTTAGTATCCCAGCACTTATCAAAGGTCAATATCCTATATCAATATTAAGGAAACTTTTGTAGTGTATTTATTGTATTTAATACTTAATGGATAAAAAAAAGCAAATTAAAAATTACTATCGAATATAGACAAATGCATTTATTGCTGAACAAACAAATTTTGACCCTATTTTTTTTTACATATTTTTTATTTTTCAAAAATTATAGTTAGAAATTAATTTTTGTTTGGTCACATTTTTGAGTTATACTATATGACAACTTTAGCTGTTTTATATAGATATCATAAACAAAATGTTTAATTTATAAAAATCACAATTTGTTTAATTTTAAAAGTAATGGCGAGCTAATAAAAGGCTAAATGAGTGTATATAATTTATGTATCT
>OBLS010000083.1_pt1 | contig 24296 bp, 18 predicted proteins | sample 1519901 | NCBI WGS metagenome assembly OBLS01 (sample SAMEA3113585, study PRJEB22503) | soil metagenome | reverse complement strand
TAGCCGTAGCCCTCGAGCAGCGAGCGCAACTCGTCGCGCCCGATGCGCGCCAGCACCGCGGGGTTGGCGATCTTGTAGCCGTTCAGGTGAAGCACGGGCAGGACCGCGCCATCGTGCCCGGGGTCGAGGAACTTGTTCGAGTGCCAGCTCGCGGCCAAGGGCCCCGTCTCGGCCTCGCCGTCGCCGACGACGCAGCAGACCACCAGGTCTGGGTTGTCGAAGGCGGCGCCGTAGGCGTGCAGCAGCGCGTAGCCGAGCTCGCCGCCCTCGTGGATCGACCCCGGCGTCTCGGGCGCCACGTGGCTCGGCACCCCGCCGGGGAAGGAGAACTGGCGGAACAGGCGCGCCATCCCCTCCGCGTCACGGCCGATCCGGGGGTAGGCCTGACTGTAGGTGCCCTCCAGGTAGGTGTTCGCGACGAGCCCCGGCCCGCCGTGGCCCGGGCCGGTGACGAAGATCGCGTTGAGATCGTGCGCCTTGATCGAGCGGTTCATGTGGACGTAGACGAAGTTCAGCCCCGGGGTCGTGCCCCAGTGTCCGAGCAGGCGCGGCTTCACGTGTTCGGGCCGCAGCCGCTCGCGCAGCAGCGGGTTGGCGAGCAGGTAGATCTGCCCCACCGAGAGGTAGTTCGCTGCCCGCCAGTACGCATCCATCCGGAGCAGCTCGGCATCGCTCGGCGGTTTCGGCGTCAGGTCCTCCGCGACCGTCACGCCAGCCATGATGGCGAATGTCGACGGTGCATCGAGTTCGTCAGCTGCCTCATGACCGCGTATACGACGCGCTCGGCGACGTCAACCACCGTTTCGCCGATGCGAGTGCAGCGGCGGTAGAGCTCACGGCAGCTATTCGAGCGCCCGACGGTGTGAGAGGACGTAGAGAAGGCCGAGCGCCGGCAGGCAGACGACGCCCGCGACCAGGAAGACAACGATCACCTCGGTCTGGGTGGCGGACGCGCCCACGGCGTCGGCGATCGTCAGCGACTCGGGGAGCATGTACGGGTGCTGGGCGACGAAGAAGCCCCACACCAGCGCCACGACCGCCGCCACGGCGAGCGGCCGGATCCAGCGCGTGACCCCGCGGGCGAGTAGGCCCAGGACGCCGAGCCCGCAGAGACCCGACAGGATGACGAGCGGTAGGCCCGGGCCGGTCAGCCCGTCGTACACGAAGCGCGCGTCGGCGTGCAGGGCGAAGACGCCGCCGAGCGCCGCCGCGCCCGCGATCACGGCCATCGCCAGCGCCCGGCGGGCGAAGTAGCGCTCCAGGTCCTCGTCTCCCGCGGCGCCGGCGTCCCGAACCAGGAACACGGCCGCCACGTACGCGGAGACGGCGACGAACAGGACGCCGGTGACGAGTGGCCCCACGCCCGTCCAGCTCGAGGTCGGGTCTCCGCCCCCGCCGGCGGGCACCTCGCCCGAGGCGATCGCGCCCACGACGGTGCCCATGAAGAACGGGGTGAGCAACGAGGAGACGCCGAATACCCGCGTCGCCGGATCCCGCACGGGCCCGGGCAGCGCGTGCCGGAAGGCGAATCCCGATCCACGGAGCACGATGCCGAGCGCCGCCAGCGACAGCGGGATGTAGAGGGTCGTCATCACGGCGGAGAAGGCGGGCGGGAAGGCGGTCCACAGCACCACGAGGACGAAGATCAGCCACACGTGGTTCGCCTCCCACACCGGCGCGATCGAGTGGTCGATCAGGGCCCGCGCGCGCTCGGCCCGCTCGCCCCGCCCGGCGAGCAGGTCCCACATGCCGGCTCCGAAGTCGGCGCCGCCGAAGACGGCGTACAGCGTGACTCCGATCCACAGGATCGCGGCGACGATGTCCGCCTTGCTCACGGCGCCGCCTCCGGCTCGGGGGGCGGTGGCGGCGGGCTGTACGGCGCCTCCAGCTCCGGCTCGGCCTCCTCCGACTCCCGCCACCGCCTCGCCATGCCCCGCAGGACGACGCCGGCGACGACACCGAGGCCGATGTAGACCACGAGGGTGAAGGCGAACACCCACCAGATCCCCTGCGCGGGAGTGACCGCCTCCTCCGTGCGCATGAACCCGTGCACGATCCACGGCTGGCGGCCGATCTCGGTCACCATCCACCCGCACTCGAGCGCGACCACGGCGGCGACCCCCGCCGCGGCCGCGGCGCGCAGGAACCAGCGCGTCGCGGGCAGGTTTCGATTCCGCCACCAGGCGATCGCGAACCAGAGCGCCAGCGCCAGCAGGGCGAAGCCGATCCCGACCATCGCGTCGAAGGCGAGGTGGATCGTGGTCGGCGTCGGCGGCCGCTCGTCGGGCGGGATCTCGTTCAGCCCGGTGACCACCGTGTCGGTGCTGAACCCGGCGAGCAGCGAGTCGACCCCGGGGAGGCCGATGCCGCCCTTCACCTCGCCGTCGGTGCAGATCCCGCCGAGGTACTCCGTCTGGTCGGGCCCGGTCTCGTAGACGCACTCCATCGCCGCGAACTTGGCGGGCTGGTCCTCGTACACGTCGCGCGCCACGAAATCGCCGACGAGGATCTGGATCGGGGCGGCGATCGCGGCAACCGTGAACGGGATCACGAAGCCGAGCCGGTGGTAGCGGTCGCGCCGCCCGCGCAGCATCGCCACCGCGTACACCGAGGCGACGAGGAACCCCGCGACCAGGTAGGCGGCGACCCACATGTGGACGAACTCGTGGAAGGTCGAGGTGTTGAAGAGGACGTCGAGGAGGTTGGTGTCCTCGACACGTCCATCGGGGCCGAGCGTGAATCCGGCCGGCGTGTTCATCCACGCGTTCGCCGCGATCACCGAGAGCGCGCCGCCGATCCCCGAGATCGCGATCGGCACTCCGCTCCAGAAGTGCGCCCAGCCGGGCAGCCGCTTCCAGCCGTAGATGTAGATCGCGATGAAGATCGCCTCGAGGAAGAAGAAGATCCCCTCGATCGCGAACGCCATCCCGAACGCGTCGCCGAAGCGGTCCATCATCCCCGGCCACAGCAGCCCGAACTCGAACGAGAGCACGGTGCCGCTGACCGCACCGACGGCGAACAGCACCGCGACCGCCTTCGACCACCGCCGCGCGAGGCGAAGCGCGTCCTCGTCTCCGTGCTTGCGCCCCCGGTACTCGGCGATCAGCATCACGGCCGGGAAGGCGACGCCGAAGCACGCCAGGACGATGTGGAACCCCAGCGTGAAGGCCATCTGGTAGCGGGCCGCGAGCAGGTTCGACCCGGCGTCGGCGATCAGGGGCGCGAGCTCCGGCATCAGCTCCCTCCAACCCGGAGCGCGAGGCTACCGTCGACCGCACGGGCCACCATCGCCGGGCAGCCTTTCACAACGGTGGGTGGATTCGACGCCTACGCCCTCGGCCACGGCGCCTCGGGGGGCGCCGCCTCGATCCGGACGCGGGCGTCGACCGCTACCACGCCTTCGGCCCGGGCCAGGACCGGGTTGAGGTCGAGCTCCGCCACCTCCCGGTGGCTCTCGACCAGCGCGCTGACCCGCAGCAGGAGGTCCTCCAGCGCCCCGATGTCGGCCTCCGGGGCGCCCCGATAGCCGGTCAGCAGCCGGAACGTGCGAAGCGAGCGAATCATCTCCCGCGCGTCGCGCTCCGAGATCGGCGTCAGCCGAACCGAGACGTCCTCCAGCAGCTCGGCCTGCACCCCGCCGGCGCCGCACGCCAGCACCGGCCCGAACACCGGATCCCAGACGACCCCGATCAACATCTCGACGCCCGACTCGATCATGCTCTGCACGAGGAAGGCATCGCGCGCCCTGCCCGCACCCTCGAGCGCGGCGTCGATCTCGACCGCCGCGCCCTCCGCCTCGAGGGGTGAAGCGAGCCCCACCTGCACGGCACCGAGCTCGGTCTTGTGGACCAGGTCGCCGCCCAGTGCCTTCACGACAACCCGCCCACCGAGCTCCCGGGCCGCCTGACCCACCTCCGCCGGGCTCGCGGCCACCCGCCACGCCGCCATCGGGATGCCGTAGCAGTCGAGTAGGCGCGCCAGCCGGTCGAGCTCGAGCCATTCGGCTCCTGCGGCGAGGGCCTCGGCGATCACGGCTGCGGCCTCCTCCTTTCGCAGGCCGGCGAGATCGTGGGCCGTCTCGACCGGACTGCGCCGCCACTCGGCATACAGCGCCGCGCGCGCCATCGCGCGGGCCGCGTCCTCCGGATACTGGAAGCGCGGAACACGGAGGCCGCCCTCGCGCTCGGGCGTCAACCCACCCTCCGCCGACATGAACACGGCGAGCACCGGCAGCTCCCGGGACAGGTCGTCGACCGCCGCGCCGATCGCGCCCGCCACGTCCTCCGCCCGCGTCAGCAGCGGGCGGACGAAGATCACGATCAGGGCGTCCACCTCGTCGCAGGCCGCCAGCGCGCCGATCGCGCGGCCGTACTGCTCGGCCGAGGCCGTGGCGATCATGTCGACGGGGTTGACCACCGACGCCTCGGGCGGCAGGAACCCCGACAGCTCAGCCTGTACCACGTCGGGGAGCGGCGGCACCTCGAGCCCCGCGGCCTCGCAGGCGTCCGCGCACATGATCCCGGGGCCGCCGGCGTTGGTCAGGATCGTCACGCGCCGCCCCGCGGGCAGCGGCTGGCTCTGAAGCAGGGACGCGACGTCGAGCATCTCGCCGAGGCTGTCGGTCCTGATCACCCCCGCCTGGCGGAACAGGGCGTCGACGGTCACGTCCGAGGCAGCAAGCAGGGTGCCCGTGTGGGAGCTGGTCGCGCGCGCGCCGGCCTGGGAGCGCCCGGCCTTCACGGCGACGATCGGCTTGCGAGCGCCGATGCGGCGCGCGATCGCCGAGAACTTGCGCGGGTTGCCGAACGACTCGACGTACAACAGCCCCACGTCGGTTCCCTCGTCGTCTCCCCAGTAGCTGAGCAGGTCGTTGCCCGAGATATCCGCCTTGTTCCCCACCGAGGCGAACGAGGACAGGCCGAGACCCCGCCCCTCGGCGAGCTCGATCAGCGCCAGCCCCAGCGCGCCGCTCTGCGATACGAAGGCCACCCGTCCCCCGGGAGGGGCGCCCGGAGCGAAGGTCGCGTTGAGGCGGACGTCCTCCGCCGTGTTGAGGATCCCGAGGCAGTTGGGGCCCACCAGGCGGATACCGGCGCCGCGGCAGATCTCGAGCAGCTCGCGCTGGCGCTCGGCGCCCTCATCGTCCGTCTCGGCGAATCCCGCGGAGACAACGACAACGGCACGGACTCCCTTCTCGGCACAGGCGCGGACCGCGGCGGAGACGGCGGGGGGGGGGACCGCCACGACCGCGAGCTCGACCTCGCCCGGGACCTCCGCGATCGTCGGATACGCGCGCACCGACTGGACGACCTTCGCCTGCGCGTTGACCGGGTACACGGGACCGTTGAATCCCATCTCCAGCAGGTTGTGGAAGATCTCCCCCCCAACCGTTCCCCTCTGCCGCGAGGCGCCGATCACGGCCACCGAGCCGGGGTCGAGGAAGTGATGCATCGCGGCCGCCGCCGCGATCTCGTCGCGGCGCTCGAAGCGGTCCACCGCCTCGGCCGAGAACGAGGTTGGAAAGCGCGCTTGGATCCCACCCGGCTCGGACGCCATCTCGACCGGGAAGCCGCTCTCCCGGAACACCTCGAGCATGCGGTGGTTCGCGGGCAGCACCTCGGCCTCGAAGACCTCGATGCCTGCGTCCTGCGCGACCTCCGCCAGGTGGGCCAGCAGGATCGTCCCGAGGCCGTGGCCCTGGAGCTCGTCGGCTATCGCGAACGCGACCTCGGCCCGGCCGTCCCCGGCGCGAAAGTACGCAGCGTGCCCGACCAGCATGGGCTCCTTACCCCTCGTCGCGACGAGCCCGTACCTGTCGCGGTAGTCGATGTCGACCGCAAGGGCCGTGGCGGCATCGAGGTCGGCCGCCGGCGAGAAGAAACGAAAGCCCCGTGCGTCCTCGGATAGCCCCCGGAAGAAGGACAGCAGCGCATGCCGGTCCTCGGGGCGAAGCGGTCGCACGTGGAGGGTCGAGCCGTCGCGCAGTGCTACGTCCGCTTCCCGGTGGGCAGGGTAGACGCCTACCACGGATCGATCGTAGCTACAGCGTCAGGGAGCGCGGCGTCACCAGAACCGGGCAGGTGGCGTTCTCGATCACGGTGACCGAAACACTGCCGAGCAGCACGACGCCCAGCGGTCCGTAGCCGCGCGAGCCGACGACAAGCAGGTCGACTCCCTCCTCCGCTCGCGCCATCAGCACGCGGGCGGGATCCCCGTGCTCGAAGACCGGCAGCGGACGCAGCTTCGCAGGCAACCGTGACACCCGCGCGTGCAGCTCCGCCTCGAGGTCGAATGCCGCCGACGCTCGCACCGCGCCGGCAGCCCCCGGCGTTGCGAGGGCGGCGCCGGTGGGCGGCGGCTCGACGGCGATCACGCGGAGCGTGGCCTCGGCGAGTCCGCCCAGCGAGGCCGCCGTCTCGAGTGCCGCCTCGGCTTCTGTGGAGGCGTCGTAGCCGATCTCGATCACTCGTACCTCCTCGGCGACGTAGCCGCGCGGGGCGACCGCGATCGCGCACGGAGCGCCGTGCAAGAGGCGCCTGGCGACGCTGCCCGGCAGCACGCGGCCGAGACCCGCTCGATGGGTCGAGCCGAGCACGATCAACCCGACCCGTTGCCGTGTCGCGGCCAACTCGTGCAGGGCCTGAGCGGGAGAGTCCCCAGCCAGCGGCAGGGCCTCCACGTCCACGACCGATTCGCCGAGCAGGGCGTCGACCTCGGCCGACAGGCTCTCCGCCTCCTCCCGTCCGGCCCGCTCGGAGACGCGCACCACGCGCAGGCCCGCGCCCGTGGTTCGCGCGAGCAGCTCCCCCAGCCGCACCGCATCCTGCCCCCGGTCGCTCTCATCGAGGCCGACGACGATCTCCTGGCAGTGGACGTCGATCACGCGCCCGAAGGGTCGCACGCCGAGCGCCGGCAGCCGTGCGGGAAAGCACGGATCGAGAGTGCGGCGCTCCCCCGATGCAGGGTCGATCGCGAGCAGCGAGGATCGGGACGCAATGAGTGATCATCTGACCGCACTCGACGCGACGTTCCTCGAGCTGGAGCAGATCGACTCGAGCGCCCACATGCACATCGGGGGCGTGATGGTGTTCGACCCCCAGCCGGGCGGGGGCTCGCCCCCTCTGGAGCGGATCCGCGACGAGTTCGTGGCGCGCCTTCCGCAGCTCCCCCGCTGGTCGCAGCGGCTCTCCACTCCTCACACGGGCGGGTTGCACTGGCCCACCTGGGAGGACGACCCGTCGTTCGACATCGCCAAGCACGTGTTCGCCGTCGACCTTCCAGACCCCCGTGGCGAGCGGGAGCTGCTCGAGTGGGCCGCCGACTACTACTCGCAGCGGCTCGACCGCACCCGTCCGCTGTGGGAGGTCGTGATCTCGGACCTCGCCGACGGGCGCTGGGCGATGACGACGAAGACCCATCACTGCATGGTCGACGGCGTCGGCTCGGTGGACATCGCGCGGAAGATCCTCGACACCGAGCCGACCGGAGCGCCCCGCGCCGCCGAGCCCGCAGCCCCCGACGAGCCGGGCGACGAGGAGCGGCCCGAGCCCGTGGAAGGTGCCATGGGGCTCGCGAGGGAGGTCGCGAACGCCGGGCTTGGCTTGGCTCGCTCCGGCCTTCACCTCGTGCGAGGCGCACTTCGGCTCGGGATCGACACGGCGACTCACCCCCGCCACGCCGCCGAGGGGCTGACCCGCGCCCGCGCGATGGTTGAGTTGCTCGTCCGCGACGAGCTGGTCCGGGCGCCGCGCACCAGCCTCAACCGCCCGATCGGGACGCGGCGCCAGCTCGCGGTGATCGAGGTCCCGCTGGACGACCTCAAGGAAGTGAAGCGGAGCCTGGGTGGGACCGTCAACGACGTCGTGCTGACCGCGGCCACTTGCGGCCTGCGCCAACTGCTGCTGCAACGGGACGAGCCGCTGCCCGGCCAAGGGCTGCGGGCGATGGTCCCCGTCAACATCCGCGCCGCGGGTGACGCACTGGCGGCCGGCAACAAGATCACGTCGCTGTTCGTGCACCTCCCAGTCACCGAGGCCGACCCGGCTGCGTGCTACGCGCACCAGATGGAGGACGTGGAGGCGCTCAAGTCCGGCACCCAGGGGATCGGATCCACCGGCCTGATCGAGCTAACCGGCCTCGCGCCCCCGGTCCTGCACAGCTTCCTGGCGCGGTCGCTTTACGCCACACGACTCTTCAACGTGACGATCACGAACGTCCCGGGCCCGCAGGAGCCTCTGTACGCGTTCGGCTCCCGGATGCGGACGGCGTGGCCCCTGGTGCCACTTGCCGCGGAGCACGCGCTGGGGATCGCGGTGTTCAGCTACGACGGACGGGTCTTCTTCGGCCTCAACGCCGACCGCGACTCGGTTCCCGACCTCGACGTCGTCGCCGGCGGGATCGAGCACGCGCTTCACGAGCTGCTCGAGGTGGCGCATGGGAACGGCGCCTCGGGCGGGACCGCGGCGACCGACCCTCAGACACGAGTTTCCACGGCTTCCGAGAGCAGATGAGCACGCTGACGACAGCGATGGGACGGATCCAGATCGCTTGGTGGGTGATCGTGATCGCCGTGATCGGCTTCTACCTGACCGGCCTCGTGATGACCGTCTTCAACCCGCTCCAGATGTGGGCCTTCACCGCGGTCGTGGTCGTCCTGCTCGGGTTCTTTGTGCGCCACCTGGTGCTCTACTCGCGCATGCTGCGCGACGACGACGCGCCCGGCCACGACGACCTGCGGCGCACGCTCAACAGCATGCGCGAGACGCGCGGCTTCTAGACGCCCGACGCGGGGCGGGTACGGACTGCGTCCGGTCCATGCGTGCAGCCGGGGAGCTATACGACGAGAATCAGCGCCCTGCGGCTGTCTCGTGTCCACCTCTTCGTCGCCTTCGCCTTCACCGTTATGGCGGACCCCGTGTCCTCGGTCGCCTACGCGATCGAGGCGGCGCTGCGCCAGCTGGACGGTGATCCGGAGAGCCTGTTCGCGGCGATGGCGCTTGTGGTCGCGATCATCTTCGTCATCTCTGCCACCTATCACCAACTGATCGGCAGGTTTCCCACGGGCGGCGGCGGCCCCAAGGGGATCGCGGCGGCCTTCGGTGAGGGCTGGGCGTTCGTCCCGCTCGGCGCCCTGCTGGTCGACTTCACGCTGACGGTCGCGGTGAGCTGCGCCGCCGGCGCCGCGGCGGTGATCGCGTACCTCCCGGAGCTGTCCTCGGCGCGGGTACCGCTGGCGCTCGCCCTCACTGCCGTCGTTGCGGCAGGCGTGCTCGTGGGGCATCGAGGCCGGGTCGGATTCGCGATAGCGACGCAGGCCTTCCTGCTACTCGCGCTGGCCGTGGTGGTCGCGGGCGCCTTCGCCGAGCCGGTCGCCGGTTCGCAGGCAGCGCGGGCGTCGAGCCCACCGCTGCTCGCGGACGCCGCCTTCGTTCCCGTGCTCCTCGCGTTGCCGCTGGGAATGGCGCTGGCCACCGGCGTCGAGGCGCCGTCCGACGCGATCGCCCAGCTCCCTCAGCTGCGGGACCGCGGACGCCGCGTCTTCGGTCGCCTGACCCTGTGGCTGATGGTGGCGATCGTCGGGTCCCTGACCCTCGCCCTGGCGGCGCTGGCGGTGAGCCTGGGGATCGCCCTCCCCGACGAGGACTCCACGCTGCTCGCCGAGGTGGCCCGTCAGGCAACGGGCGGCGGTGCCGTGTTCGGGGGCTTTCAGGCGGCGAGCGCGCTGCTGTTGCTCGCGGCTGCGGCCTCCTCGTATCTGGCGGGGTCCGGTGTCCTCAAGGCTCTCGCCCTGCTCGGGGCCAGTGGAGACGGCCTCCTGCCCGAGCGGTTCGGTCGCGTGAACCGATTCCTGGTCCCCCACTGGGGCGTGGCCGCCGTGCTTCTGGCGGCCGCGTCGCTTGTTCTCGCGGCACGGGGGGAGGAGCAGGAGCTCGTGCAGTTCTACGCCGTCTCGGTGTTCGCCAGCTTCCTGGCGGCCACGGTCGGCTGCGCTCGGCTGTCGCATCGCGATGGGCGGACCATCGCGACCGGCTTGAATCTGCTCGGCGCGTTGCTCGTCGCACTCGTCCTGGGTCTGAACCTGACCCGGCTCGACTCGGTGATCGCCCTGTCCGCGTCGGCCCTGGTGGCCCTCTACCTGTGGCGGGCGTGGGTTGCCCGCGGGCGGCCCGGCGGCCTGATCGAAGCCGTCGGCTGAGCGCAGCGTCGTCGACGCCTGCAGGGGAGCAGCTCAGTCGACGCGCGGCGCGCCGTACGGGTCAAGCGCCATCGGATCCTCGTGCCATTCCGTGGGCAGCGCGACCTCGACCTCGAGCGGTCGGCGCGGCGGCTCGGGGTCGTGGACCTCCTCGTGGGCAAGCCAGGCGGACAGGTACCGCCCGCCGATCTTGTGCGGTGGCCACCACAGGTAATCCGCCGATGCGGCCCCCTCCCCACCGCCCCCCGCGACGTCATGCCGCATGTGCAGGGACTCCTCCCCCGTGATCAGCTTGCCACGCAGGATCGGGTGGAACGGCTGGGGGTCGACCTCCGCACCGGCGCGTGCCGCGATCTCCTGCGCCGCGGCGTCGGCCTGCTGGGTGCCGAGGCCACCCTGCTTGATCGGGAAGTTGGTGCCGTCGCCGGCCGCGTAGACGTGCTCGGCGCCTCTCACTCGCGCGTGCGGGTTGATCGGCAGGAACCCCCCCTCATCGGTGGGCAGCCCCTCGATCCGCGGTCCTTCCATTCGGGGTAGGGCGACGGTCGCGCTCGCCTCGAGCCGCCTGTCACCGGGAACGACGAAGAGAGTCCCATCGTCCAACTCCCGCACGTGGGCGCCGGCCTCGACGGTGATTCCTCGTCCCGCGAGCAGGCTCGCCACCTGATCGCTCGCCGCCGAGCCGAACATGATCAGCGGGGCGGCTTCGGGGGTGACGATCACGATGTGGATGTCCCTGCCCTGCTCGAGCACGCGGCGTTGCGTCATCAGCGCCAGCTCGTAGATCGGCAGCGGCCAGCTCACCCCGGACGGGACGACGAAGGCGAACCGTCCATCGCCGTCCCCAGCCATGTTCTCGATCACCTCGTCGATTCGCAGCGGTTCCGGTCCTGGAAAGGTGATCGCGCCCTTTAGCGCCGGCCGGAACCGACCCCCGACGCAGACGAGCAGCATGTCGTAGCCGATTTCGGACCCGTCATCGAGCTCCGCGAGGTGGTCTTTTACCCGGACTGCTGACAGGGCCCGCTGCACGAATCGTGCACCCTGCTCCTCCGCGGCGGGCGCGAGCTCGTGGCGCTCCGCGGGCCCGAGCGCGAACGGCTCCTCGACCAGTAGCGGTTTGTAGACGAAGTCCGGCTCGGGAGCCAGCAGGGTCAACTCGATGCGGTCGCCGGCGAGATCGCTGAGCGCCAGCAGCGCCTCCAGCCCGGTCACGCCCCCGCCCGCGATCAGCACGCGCGGCTTTCCGGATGAGCTCTCGTCGCTCACTGCGCAGTCATCATCCCCCACAACGGCCTCTCATGCGATCGCTGCGGAGCTGTAGGCCGTGTTACGCATGTGACCGAGCCCATCGGCGTGCAAACCTGAGACTCCTTGCGAGAAAGACCTGACATGACCAGCTCACAAGCCACCGACCCTGTCATCCCCGAGCCGGCCGAACTGGAGAGTCGATGCGACCTGCTGCGGTCGTTGCACGTCCCCGGCGCCCCGTTCGTGCTGCCGAACGCGTGGGACGTCGCCTCGGCGAAGGCGGTGGTGGCCGCCGGCTTCCCCGTCGTTGCGACCACGAGCGGCGGCGTGGCCGCCGCGCTCGGCTACGAGGATCACGAGGGAGCGCCCGGCGAGGAGATGCTCGCCGCCGCCGCGCGGATCATTCGAGGCGTCGACGTCCCGGTCACCGTCGACGCCGAAGCAGGCTATGGGATGGAGCCCGCGGATCTCGTCGCTGCCCTGAAAGGCGTGGGGGCCGCGGGCTGCAACCTCGAGGACACGAACCACGCGGCCGGGAGCCTGCGCGACCCGGCCCAGCATGCTGCGTGGCTGCGCCATGTCCGCGAAGCGGCATCCGAGCAGAGCTACGGGCTCGTGATAAACGCGCGAATCGACGTCTTCCTCGCGAACCTCGGCGAGGGCACACAGGGCGATCTCGTGCCCGAAGCGCTCGAACGCGCTCGCGCCTATCTCGAGGCCGGCGCCGACTGCGTGTACCCGATCGCGCTGTGGGAAGCCGCCGCCTTGACTGACTTCAGTTCGGCGGCCAGCGGTCCGGTCAACGTACTTGCGATCCCGCGAGCCCCATCCCTCCCCGAGCTCGCCAAGCTCGGGGTGGCCCGGATCAGCTACGGAGGCCTGTTGCACCGGCAGTCGACCGAGCAGTTCAACGAGGCCCTGACGTCGATCGCGGCCGACGCTGCCGCGGCGACGAGTTAGTCAGGGTGGATGGCCGCCGTCTTGACGCCGCCGTTCAGGCGCCGACAACGTTCGTGGGCTGCGTCGGCGCCTCGGCCCCGCCCGGCGGGTGAGCGCGCCCGGGAGGCGGTGTCTCACCCCGAAGGTCGTCGACCCGTGTAATCGCCACGACGATCGCCCGGTCCAGGGCCGCACCCCACAGCGGTTTTCGCAGCGAGGCAGCGGCCGTTCCGAGCGTTTGCCTGAGGCCGGTCCAGCTGATCCCCAAGGCAGCGGCAAGGCCACCCAACGCGGCGACGACGCTCGAGACATTTCCGATCACGCTCGCCAGGATCAGTCCGGCAACGGCCAGCCCGAGCGCTCCACCGACGACGAGCCACAGCTGCCAGGGCAGGCGCTTCAGCAACGCCACCCCGTCCATGAACAGCTTCCCGGCGGCGTCCGCGTAGTCTCGGGCCACCAGCATGTCGGTGGCCTGCTTTTCGCCGGACAGCAGGGCCCGCCAAATCTCGTTCTGGCGGAACAGCACCCGTTCCACGGTGGCCTGGTCTTTCTCCCAGTCCAGCAGATGACCCTCGACCTCGGGCCGGCGTGCCCACGCCTCCCATTCGCGCAGCGACCGGTAGACCGACTCGCCCGCGTGCGGCGGCAACACGGTCTTCAGGTCTAGCAGCCAGCTGTACAGGTTGCCGACCCGATCGCTCCCAAGCTCACGCTGGACGTCCTTGGCTGAATGGACGCGGCAGGTGTCGCAGAGCGCACGGCCCAGTCCGTAGGCCTTTCCGAGGCGAAAATCAGCCGCCGTCAAGACACGCAGGAGCTCGGCGTGCAGCGCCAGAATGGCCGCTCGTGCCTTTTCCTCACCTCGCTCGGCTGAGCCTCGCACGGCGTCCGTCGTCGGCACGCTCAAGCCGGCGTCGGTGATCGCTTGCCGGAGGCGAGCCAGTGCCGCATCCACCTGGGCAAAACGCAGGTTCCTGCGATCCGCCCCCGCGAGGGAGGCCACCTCGGGCAGGTCGACCCGCGGTTGGGCCTGTGTCGCTTGGGTCTCGCCCCGCCGGTAGAGCTCTGCCATCTGCCACCCCAGCGCAAAGGCCGTGGTCACCCCCTCATCGCGTGCCGGGGCCGCCGCGTCCTCCGCATCCGTCACCTCGGGCGGCATCGCGGCGATGATAGGCGGGTCTTTAGTCCGGCGGTGGAAAGGCGACCACGTCGCTGCGCTGCCGGACGCGGTTGAAGGTACTGGCGCGAACCAACGGCCGTGTCACGGGACCGGGGAGAACGATCTGCACCGTGCCCCGGCCGGGGGAGACCGGGACCGCCTGGCTTCTGAGCACCGGCTCGCCGGGCTTCGCCGCGTCGTGAACCGTCACCAGAAGCTGGTCCGGTCGCCGAAGGGCGCCGCGCTCGATCCCGTACTCGACCGTGAGTCGCTGTTCCTCGGCGCGGACATCGGTGATTCGCGGCTCCTTCGGGTAGGTCGCCTTGCCGAGCTTCCAGCCCAGTCGGCTCTCCTTGGGTGGGCGCTCCTCGGCCTGATCGTGGAACTCCTGCGGGTTCGACCATTTGGGCTCTTGCTTTCCCGGGCTCGCGGGGCTGCGCCCGCCGAGCTTCCCGGCGCTCCAACGCCAGAACACGCCGCGTGAGTTGCCCCATCGTCCTTCCCAGACTGCCCAGTCGCCGAACTCCTCGACGGCCGGCAGCGGCATCATCACACCGCCGTCGGGGTTGTCAGTTCCGCCGAGATAGAAATGTGTCCCGGGCTCGAAATAGGAGGCGTGGGAAAACGGGGCGACGTAGACGATCGGGTGCAAGCCATCGCCCTCCCGATGCGGGTCCAATTGGTCGAAGCGCTTGCGCTCGCCGTGGTCGTGCTGGGCATACGTGACCAGCTCCGGCTCATCTGCTTCGCTGAGGCCGACTTGGATCATCTCCCAGTCGCCCTCGTGGCGACCGAACCCGAGCAGGTGCTTGGGGTTGTAGTAGAGCCAGAACCAATACTGCAGCCATTTTCGACCGCGACAGCGGACCACCCGACCGTAGATCCGGTTCGCATAGCTCTCCTCACCCTGCATCCGTCGGGCCTCGGCCAAGATGTCGCCCGTCTCATCGAGGCGGTGACCGGTCGCGGGCCGCAGCTCGTCGGGATACGCGGCGATAAGGTCGAGACTCAGCGCCGCCTCACCTTCGCCACCGACCGCGGCGATCACGGCTCCGTCGTCGCGGACGAGCAGGTTGCCGCTGTTGTCGCAGATCGACTGCGCCGCCATCGCCCGGTAGGGCTCCTGGGCGTCGCAGCGAAGCTGGGGCCGGTAGCGCTCGAGCAGGGGCCGGTCGAACTCCTCCTCGGTGCAGAGCTCCACGGCCATACCCCCTTACGCTACCCGAGGGTCAAAGCCCTCCAGGGCGATACGCGCCATACTCGGGGGCGATGTCGAGCAAGGACGTCGAGATCGTGCGAGAGGTTTTTGAGGCTCGGATCAACCTTGATCCGCGACTCGATTCGACCTGGCGCGACGCCTCGAAATGGCTGGATCCGGACTTCGAGTACCGCGAGGACCCAGCCTTGCCGGGCTCCGGAAGCTAAACGGGGGTCGCCGCCTTTCGGGAGGCGGTCAGCGCCTACTTCGACGCGCTGAGCGAGATGCATCTCGACGCAGAGGAGTTCATCGACGCCGGAGAGCGTGTGCTGGTGCTGATCAACTGGTGGGCGCGCGGCAATAGCGGTGCGGAGGGAGAGATGCGGCAGGCCGGCATCTTCACCGTACGCGAGGGCCGGGTTGCAAGCTGGCAGGTTCTCTTCGATTGCGAGGAAGCCTTTAGGGCCGTCGGCCTACGCGATTAGTGGTGCGCGTACTCGCGCTCGACCAGATCGCCGAACGTGCGCTCGAGGAAGTCGTTTCGCAGGACTCCGCGGGGTCGAGCTCGCGCTTCAGGCGGAAGAACTCAACGGCATGGTCTCCGTACATCGCCGCGAGCGTCGTCTTCTTGGCGAAGACGTTCTTCACCAGGTAGACGCGACCGTGGAACTTGTCCCACAGGACGTCCGCGAGCTCGATGAAGGCCTCCTTCACGCGCTCGATGGTGGCCCTGTTGGAGGTCTCGAAGGCGTAGCTCACCGCGAAGCCGGGTAGATCGGCGCTCGCCGATAGGTCAAACGGCAGGTCCTTGGGCAGGAAGAGGGCGTCGTTGAGCGTCGGCGTGAGCTTGCGCTCGAGGAGGAAGTTGTGTGCGTACTCGAGCCACTCCACGAGGTCGTCCTTGGCCCGGTCCCATCCTCCCTCTGCGCCCGGATCGCTCGGGACGACGAAGGTCTGCTGGACGTTCCGCATCGTGAACCCGAAGTGCTTCGCGATCCGCTTCGCGCGCGCGTTGCCGTCCATGAAGAAGCTGAAGCCCTCGAGGTCGTCGATGTACTCCTCGCCGTCGCGGAACAGGAAGCGGAAGTAGATGCGCCACAGCAGCCTGGAGATGAACGGCACCCTCATCAGCCACTCGACGACGACGCGCATCGCGAGCTCGGGTCGGTGCAGCGGCATGCGCCGGCGGTCGGGCGTCGTCGTGAACGTGGAGGTGAAGAAGAGCGCGGACTGGGTGCCTTTGCCGCGGGTATCCAGGGCCGACCAGATCGCGTCGAGCTTCTCGGGGTCGCGTGGATCGGAGTCCTGGCGGAGCATCTCCTCTGCTTTCGGCACGAGGTCCGATGCGAGATCCGCGAACGTCTCGAACTTCCGCACGATCGTCCGCACCCCGATCTGGCCATCCGTCGATCCGACCGAGAGCAGGCGATACGTGATCGCCACGACCGCGCCGAGGTACCCCAACCCGCCGATGACCCCGCAGAACACGCGCTGCTCTCTCGTCCACTGCGAGCGCGGGGCGCCCTTGTCGGGCGCGGTGCAGTGCAGAAGCTCTCCCTCAGTGGTCAGCAGATCGAAGCTCTCGACCCACTCGCCCTCCTTGCCCCACGCGGGCGAGAACCGGGACAGGCAGTCGCCCGAGAGCGTGCCGCCCGCGGTGGCGTTCTCGGTGGTCACCGTCACCGCCGGCACGAGACCGAGCGGCTCGAGCTTTGCGAGGATCGCGCCCCAGGTCGCGCCGGGGCCGACGCGCACCTTCCTCTCATCCGCGAGCACCTCGATCGAGTCGAGGCGCAGCATCGAGACGACGAGGTCGTCGCCGAGGGCCTGCCCGTCGAACGAGTGGGCACCCGCGCGGAGCGTCACGCGACGCCCCGCTTCGCGCGCGTAAGTGAAGATGCGGCGCAACTGCTCCACATCTGCGGGCGCGCGCACCGGCGCGCGCGTCGAGTACAGCGCCGAGTAGCAGCCGAGCTCCTCCTCGGTGCTCGGTATGTCGGAGAGCGAATCCTCCGTCGCGCTCGTCACGTGTGGCGGAGCTATCGCGGCTCACGGTGGTTGGCGAGAGTGCGCCGCCGGAGGGGAGAATCTCGGTCACTCAGCACTTTCGTGGGCTATGGCCCACCAAAGTGTTCAGCCGTCGAGCTCAGCGGTGTGGGCGATCGCGGAAAGGCAGCATGGAGTGGTAACGCGGGGGCAGCTGCTCGGGTTCGGATACAGCCCGGCGGCCATCCACCACCGAGTCGCGAAGCGGCGGCTGCATCGGGTTCGGCGAGGCGTGTACGCGCTCGGGAGGCCACAACTTACCCGGCGAGGCCGCTGGATGGCCGCCGTTTTGAGCTGCGGACCCGACGCCGCCCTCAGCCACGCGAGCGCCGCCGCGCTCTGGGGGATACGCGCTGAGCAAGGAACCACGATCGAACTGTCGGTGCCCGCCCGAACGTTCTCTCGCCAGCCCGGCATCGTCGTCCATCGGCGGACGAAGCTCGGCGGGCGGGACATCCGCCGCAGGGATGGCATCCCGACCACTTCCCCCACCCTGACCCTGGTCGATCTCGCGACACGCCTGGGGCCGGACCAGCTCGAAGCCGCGGTCAACGAAGCCGATAAGCGGGACCTGACCAATCCCGAGGCGCTGCGGTCGGCTCTCGAAACGATGGATCAACGGCCAGGCGTCGCGTCGTTGCGGAAGTTGCTGGACCATCGCACGTTCACCCTCACCGGCTCGGAGCTCGAGCGCCGCTTCCTGCCGATTGCCCGCAGGGCCGGCGTTCCGTTGCCGCAGACCGGGCGGTACGTGAACGGATTCAAGGTCGACTTTCACTGGCCCGAGCTGAGGCTCGTTGTCGAAACCGACGGCTTGCGCTACCACCGCACGTCCGCTCAGCAGGCGCGAGACCGCGTCCGCGACCAGACGCACGCCGCGGCCGGGCTCACGCCGCTGCGCTTCTCACACGCTCAGGTCAGATTCGAGCCTGGCCACGTGGAGACGACGCTGGCCGCGGTCGCGCGTCGCCTGCGTTCCGCCAAACGTCGTGACTAGCGCCTGACGACCAGCCGCTCGCCATCTACCCGGAGGACACGCACGGCGCGGGTGCCGGCGCCCTCCGGTCCCTCTCGGAGCAGAAGCTGATCGTCTTGGAGCTCCCACTTCCCGGCGGATTCCTGAGGGACGTCGGTGGGTCCGGGCGACCGCTCGATGCAGCTGCCGTCCGGGTGCAGGTCCATGACCCGCCTCCCGCGCGAGGGCGGAAAGCCGAAGCCCTCCGGCCGGAAGACCATCTCCGCGGGGCCGTCTTCCTCGTGCGAGTGGATCCAGCGGCGGGCCAGCTTGTCCCGCTCGATCATCGCCACGCTCTAGAGGCCGGCGACCTTCTTGCGGGGGCCGCTGAGGGCGGCGTTCATGCGCGTCACCTGACCGTCGGTGAACATGAACATCGCCGCGTCGTCTACGTAGTCCATGTAGTTCATGAACATGTCGCCGCTCGGTCCGTTCTGGCACGAGATGCTCGGGAACTTGGGCTTGCCGTAGTTCGGCCCGGCGGCGTTGGGCGTGTCCGCCACATGATCGGTTCCGCCACAGCCCATCGTGTCGGCCCAGATATGGCGCAGGTTGAGCCAGTGGCCGATCTCGTGCGTCGCCGTCCTCCCCTTGTTGAACGGTGGTCGCGCCGCCCCCTCGGTCCCGAAGGCCGAGTAGAGGATGACCACGCCATCGGTTCTGGCCGGGCCACCCGGGAACTGGGCGTAGCCGAGCAGGCTGTCGGCGAGGTTGCAGACCCAGATGTTCAGGTAGCGATTCGTCGGCCAGGCAGCGACCCCGCCGTCGCTCTTCTTCTTCACCGGATCGCCGGCGGCCGAGAAGGCATCGTTCTCCGTTTCGGTCCGCGTGATCCCGTCCGTCGGCCGGCCCCTCGGGTCCTTCTTGGCCAGGGCGAACTCGATCTTGGCGTCGCCGACGAGGCTCTTCCAGGGATCGGGGACGTTGCTGCGGTCGGGGTTGGTCCCCCGGAAGTCACGGTTGAGGACCTTGAGCTGACTCCTGATCTGGCCCTTCGAGATGTTCTCCGCCGCCCGTTTGTAGACGACGTGGACGACGACGGGGATGGTGATCAGCCGCCGCGTGACCTTCTGCGCCTCGCCGCTCGCGATGGTTCGGATGGTCAGCTCGTTGATCCGCTCCTGGTTGCGGCGAAACGCGGGATAGGTCTCGGCCAGCTGCTCGTAGACCTGCATCGCCCCGCAGGACCGCCGTAGCGCTGGGCTCATGGTCACCTCCTGTTCAAGTGTCCCTCATTTGCCTGGCGGGTCGAAGCGCAGAGGTTCATCGATCGGCGCGGCCCGCGGGGCCTCATCCCGCGGCGCGAAACGCGGTCCGGTTCCCGCCTCCGTCAGGTCCCAGCGACGGCAGATGCGCTCGACGCCGAGCGGGTACACGGTCAGGCGCCCGTCGCGGTCGAAATGGAGACGCAGGAGGTTCTTGTAGTCCGCGATCGCCTGGCCGGCGAAGACCTCGTTCGCGTGCTTCGGAGAGTGAGGGCCGCGAATGCTGTGCACGGCGAGGAGGTAGACGGCGAAGATGAAGCTGCCCACGACGAATCCGGCCGCGAAGCAGGTCGGCAGCGCCACCAGCCAGACCAGGCTCCCGCTCGCCCCATTCGAGAACGGCCTGGCCATGAAGTAGACGACTCCCGCCACGACGGCGGCGTGCACAGCGGCGTGGGTCGCGCCGGCGGCGATCTTGGCCGGCACCGTCCTGAAGTCCGCGTAGCCGGATAGCAATCCGACCAGGATCAGAAACACGATCACCGGCGTGCCGCTGGCGGCGTTGCCCAGGAAGCCGAAGACGCCGCCGCCGGAGGCCGCCTCGACCAGCCCTTCGTCCCCGGCATTGAGGGCTCCCAGGATCGCCGCGCAGAGCAACGCGTAGGTGGCGCCCATCAGGACGCCGAAGGACGGTGTGTTGACGGGTAGCTTCAATACTCCCCACCGCAGCCGGCTCGATGTCCGGTCGTCGGGATAGGGGGTGCCTCGCTTGTACGGCACCGCCTCCTCGTCCTCGGCGTGCCGAAGCTCGACTCCGGGCGGCAGGGTGTGCGTCGGCGACAGATAAGCCCCGCCGCCGCCCGCAGTGATCCGCGTCGGACCGGCACCCTTCGTCTCGGGCTGATAGCGGCTGTAGTGATGCAGGTCTCCGGTCAGCGTGAGGACGAGACGCGCGCCGCGCTCGCGGATCATGGTGCGTTCGAAGTAGGCCAGGTTGCGCCACGAGGCCGGGTCGAAGCGCCCGCCCTCGACCTTCACCCAGCTGGGCTTCGCGGTTATCAGGATCACGTTGTCGCCTTTCTCGAGCGCGTCCCCCGCGTCGGCGAAGTAGTCGAGCTGGCGGTTGTCTATGTAGGTGTCGAACTGGATGTCGATTGCCCAGACCCACCAGCGATTCGGCAGGCGGAGCGCGTAGTAGCTGCGTGTCTGGCGGGTCCTCCAGCCCCCGATCGCCTTGGTGTCGATCGAGTGGGGGCGACAGAAGATGCGCAGGAAGCTGATCAGCCCGTCGTACCAGTCGTGATTCCCGGGGGTGGCGAAGAGCCCACGGGGCGGATCCGAGGCGGGGAAGGCGGCCGCGAAGGGACCGACGAAGCGGTCCTCGTAGGGCTCCGGGCCGGCCGAGGGGTAGACCTGATCGCCTCCGAGCAGCAGCAGCTCCCCCTGGGGAAGCCGCTTCCCGTCGGGGCCTGCCAGCTCGGGCTGGCCCAGCAGCCACGCCATCGTGTACGTGGCCTCCCAGCCGTCGCCCGTGTCGCTGAGGAAGTCGATCCACATCTCCTCGCCCCCACCGGAAGGCCCTCCTTCCGAGTAGTCGAAGATCGGCTGCTCGTCGCTCTGCTGCTCGCGCTTGTCGGCGAAGCGCCCGAACGCGCCCGAGACGACCACCTGAACGCCCTCCAGAACCAGAAGACCTGGGCTCAACCAGCGAACACTCGGCTGGCGCAGGAACCCGAGGGTGCGGCGCTCCGCCCGCTTGTGCTCGGGTGTGCGGAGCCGGAGATCATCGGCGAGCTCAGCCTCCGCCCCGCCGCTTGCATCGTCCGGCGGTCGAGTGCTCATCACACGCCCGAGCCTAAGCCCCGCGAACGATCGTCGTCAAGATCGGTTGCAACGAGGGCCCGTGGGCGCGCCTCGTTGCACCGGCCACGAATCGCGCTATCTTGGGCCGCGTAGAAGATCGCGGGGAGCGAGGCGGCTTTCACTGCCGGGACGACGGACTCCGCGGCGCGCACGGGAGGACGGGCCATGAGCAGTGAGATTCCGCAGTACACGCTCGAAGGCGTGCGAGACGCCGACGTCTCGACCCACTACTTCAATACCGCCGACGGCCTGGGGCTCAGCATGCTGCGCTTCACGCGCAACGCCGACGGCGAGGCGGTGCTGGTCATCCACGGGCTCACCACCTCCACGGACATGTTCGTCATGCCCGAGCACGACAACCTCGTCTCGTACCTGCTCGACGCCGGCTACGACGTGTGGTGCCTGGACTTTCGGATGAGCAACCGCCACAGCTACAACCTCGCCTACCACCGTCACACGCTCGACGACGTCGCCCTGTTCGACTACCCGCCCGCGGTCGAGGTGGTCCGTCGCCACATCGGCGATCGCCCCCTGCACGTGATCGCACACTGCCTCGGCTCGGCCTCGTTCACGATGAGCCTGTTCGGAAGGGCGGTGGAGGGCATCACCAGCGTGGTGGCGAACAGCGTCGCCCTCACCCCGCGCGTGCCCGCCTGGTCGCGAGTGAAGATCGCGATGGCGCCGCGGCTGATCGAGCTGGCCGGGTTCCAGTACGTGAACCCGCGCTGGAGCGAGGATCCCTGGCTCACCCCGGGGAAGGTCCTCTCGAAGGCGGTCTCCTTCTTCCACCGGGAATGCGACGTCCCCGCCTGTCACATGCTGAGTCTCATGTGGGGGACCGGGTGGCCGGCGCTCTACAGCCACCAGAACCTGGATGAGCGCACCCACCGCCGCGGCGGCGATCTCTACGGCCCGACGAGCATGCACTACTTCCGCCACGTCCGGAAGATGATCAAGGCCGGGAACACGGCCGTGAAGTACCACCCCGGCGACCCGCGCTTCGCGGCCCTGCCCGATGACTACCTACAGGACGCGCGCGAGATCGAAACCCCCGTGTTGTTCACGACCGGCGCGAACAACAACGTCTTTCGGGACTCGAACATCGAATGTCACCGCCGTCTCCGGGAGCTCGGCTGCAACCAGCACGAGCTGAAGGTGATTCCGGGCTACGGCCACCAGGACGTGTTCATGGGCAAGGACGTGGCGCGGGAGGTGTTTCCGGGGCTGCTCGACTTCATGACGCGCCAAAGTCCCGAGCGGGCCGCGGCGGATCAAGCCCGACCGGTGGCCACGCCCACCTAGACGGAGGCGCGGGATCCCGGAGGAGCACTTCGACGCCCTCATCGTCGGGTCCGGCTTCGGCGGCTCGGTGATGGCCTACCGGCTGGCGGAGTCGGGGTTCGACGTCTGCCTGCTGGAGCGGGGCAAGGCCTATCCACCGGGGAGCTTTCCCCGCAGCCCGCGCGAGATGCGGGGGAACTTCTGGGATCCCAGCGAGGACCTCCATGGTCTCTTCGACGTGTGGTCGTTCCGCGGCCTCGAGGCCATCGTGAGCAGCGGGCTGGGGGGCGGCTCGCTGATCTACGCGAACGTGCTGCTGCGCAAGGACCCGAAGTGGTTCGTCACCGAGGACCTGGAGCGCGGCGGCTACGAGAACTGGCCGGTCACCCGCGCCGACCTCGATCCCCACTACGACCGGGTCGAGGCGATGATGAAGCCGCAGCGCTACCCGGTCGCCGACCCGCCCTACGACGCCACCCCGAAGACCCGGGCGTTCAGGAAGGCGGCGGAGGGGCTCGGGTTGGAGGTGCAGCATCCCCCCCTCGCCGTCACCTTCGCGAACAGCGGTCGGCCGCCGGTCCCGGGCGAGGAGATCGAGGAGGCGCAGCCCAACCTGCACGGCGCCAAGCGCTACACGTGCCGGCTGGTCGGCGAGTGCGACGTGGGGTGTAACTGGGGCGCCAAGAACACGCTCGACTACACATACCTCTCCGCCGCCAAGCGGCACGGAGCGGAGCTCCGGACGCGGGCCGAGGTGCGGTCGTTCGCGCCCGCTCCGGGCGGCGGCTTCCGCGTTGGCTACGTGGTACACCCGGGCCGCGAGGAGCACACGGCGACCGCCGACCGACTCGTGCTCTCGGCAGGGACCCTGGGGAGCACCTTCCTCCTGCTGCGTAACCGCGATGCCTTCCCTGGCCTCAGCGATCGGCTCGGCACCCGGTTCTGCGGCAACGGCGACGTCCTCACCTTCGCGGTCGGGTGCCGCGAGGTCACGGAGCCTGCCCGCGGGCCGGTGATCACGAGCGCGATCCGCTACCCGGACGAGCTCGACGGCGCGGAGGGCCGGGGGTTCTACATCCAGGATGCGGGAGCGCCCGAATTCAGCAACTGGCTCGTCCAGGCCACAGATGCCCCGGGCTCGCTTCACCGGGCCGTGACCGTTCTGTGGCAGGTGCTGCGCCAGCGGCTGCTCGGCAACCCGGAGAGCAACCTGAGCGCGGAGGTCGCCGGCATCCTCGGAGACGGCGAGCTCTCCGCCCGCTATCTGCCGCTCCTCGGCATGGGCCGCGACATCCCGGACGGCAACATGAGCCTGACCAAGAGGGGTTACCTCGACATCGACTGGCGCACGCGCAAGTCCGGGCCCTACTTCGAGCGGGTGCGGGCCGAGTCGCGTCGGCTCGCCGAGGCGCTCGGCGCCGAGAAGGTCGTGGACAACCCGATCTGGCACCTGCGGCGGGTGATCACCGTGCATCCGCTCGGCGGCTGCCCGATGGGCCGCTCCGATGCCGAGGGCATCGTCGACCCCTACGGTCAGGTATGGGGCTATCCGGGCCTGTTCGTGGCCGACGGTTCGGTGATGCCGGGACCGGTGGGGCCCAACCCGAGCCTCACGATCGCGGCCCTCGCGGACCGCTTCGCGGATGCGATCGTCGAGAGCGGGGAGAAGCGGCGCCCGGCGCGCGAGCCTTCAGCGGTTCCCGCCCGGCCGGGCCAGCCGGACGAACGCGCGCGTGCGGCTGTCTCGTTCACCGAGGAGATGAAGGGCTTCGTCGCCTTCGGAGAGACCGACTACGAGGAGGGCTTTCGCGCGGGTCGGGAGAGCGGGACCGCTCTCATGTTCCACCTCACGATCACCGCGGACGACATCGATGCCTTCATCGCCGACCCGGAGCGGGAGGCGCGGGCCGAGGGATTCGTCCGCTGCGAGGCCCTCGGCGGGGAGCGGCCCGTGGAGGGGGGAGTCTTCAACCTGTTCGTCGATCACGGCGCCGACCGACGGCGCAAGCGCATGCTGTATCGCCTCCCGTTCGCCGACGGCTCGGGCCGGCCATTCACGCTCACCGGGTTCAAGGTGGTCGAAGACGACCCCGGCTTCGACGTGTGGCGGGACACCACCACGCTCTACACCCGCGTGCTGC
>OBLS010000082.1_pt1 | contig 24304 bp, 19 predicted proteins | sample 1519901 | NCBI WGS metagenome assembly OBLS01 (sample SAMEA3113585, study PRJEB22503) | soil metagenome | reverse complement strand
TCGGCGTAGAGGCCGCCGCCGGCCAGCAGCTCGGTGTGGGTGCCCTGCTCGGCCACCCGGCCGCCCTCGACGACCAGGATCCGGTCGGCGTTGACGATGGTCGACAGCCGGTGGGCGATGACCAGGCTGGTCCGCCCCTGGAGGGCGGCGGCCAGGGCCTCCTGGATGTGGACCTCGGCCTCGGAGTCGAGGTGGGCGGTGGCCTCGTCGAGGATCACGATGGCCGGGTCGGCCAGCAGCAGCCGGGCGATGGCCAGGCGCTGCTTCTCCCCGCCCGACAGCCGGTAGCCGCGCTCCCCGACCACCGTCTCCCAGCGCTCGGGCAGGCTCTCGATCAGGTCCAGGATCCTGGCCGAACGGCAGGCGGCCTCGATCTCCTCGAGGGTCGCGTCCGGGTTGGCGTAGCGGAGGTTGGCCAGGATGGACTCGTGGAACAGGTGCGGGTCCTGGGCGACCAGGCCGATCGCCCCCCGGAGGCTCTCCAGCTCCAGGTCGCGCACGTCGACCCCGTCGACCCGGACGGCGCCCTCGCTGACGTCGTAGACCCGGGCCACCAGCATGGCCGTGGTCGTCTTGCCGGCCCCGGACGGGCCGACCAGGGCGACCAGCTCGCCGGGCCGGACGCTGAAGCTGACGTCGTGCAGGACCGGCTCGCCGGCGGCCGCCCCGACCCCCGACGCCCCGCCGGTGAGGCTGGCGATGGTCGACTCCTCGGCCGTCGGGTAGCGGAAGCCGACGTGGTCGAACTCGATCCGGCCGGCCGGCCGGTCGAGGGCGACGGCCCCGGGCCGGTCGCGGATCGGGCTCTCGAAGTCGAGCACCTCGAAGACCCGCTCGAAGGACACGAACGCGGTCATCACGTCCACGCGGGCGTTGGTCAGGGCCGTCAGGGGGCCGTAGACCTGGGTGACCAGGGCGGCCAGGGCGACCACGTCGCCGGCCCGGAGCTGGTCCTGGAGCACCAGCCGGGCCCCGAACCAGTAGACGGCGGCCGTGCCCACCGCCCCGACCAGGCCGAGGACGACGAAGAAGGTCTGGCCGTAGAGGGCCGAGCGGATCCCGATGTCGCGGACCCCGGCGGCCTTGTCGGAGAAGCCGGCCAGCTCGCGCTGGCGGCGCCCGAACAGCATCACCAGCAGCGCCCCGGCGACGTTGAAGCGCTCGTTCATGGTCGTGTTCATGGCCGCGTTGAGCTGCATCGACTCGCGGGTGATGGCCTGGAGCCGGCGCCCCACCCGCCGGGCCGGGAGCAGGAACAGGGGCAGCACGGCCACCGCGATCAGGGTGATGCGCCAGTTCAGCAGGAACATGGTCACCAGGGTCGTGACCAGGCTGATCAGGTTGGAGAAGACCGAGCCCAGGGTGCCGGTGAGGGCCCGCTGGGCGCCGATGACGTCGCTGTTGAGGCGGCTGGTCAGGGCGCCGGTCTGGGTGTGGGTGAAGAAGGCCAGCGGCTGGCGCTGGACGTGGTCGAACAGGCTGGTCCGGAGCTGGTAGATCAGCCCCTCGCCGATGCGCGAGGACAGGAACCGCTGGCCGAGGGCGAGCCCGGCGTTGGCCAGGGCGACCCCGACGGCGGCCAGGCCGATCAGGTTGACCAGGGAGAAGCTGCGCTGGGGGATGGCGGTGTTGAGCAGCTCGCGCACCAGCAGGGCCGGGACCACCGCGGCCAGGGACGACAGGGCGAGCAGGAACAGGTAGCCGGCGATCTGCCAGCGGAAGTCGCGGGCGAACCCCCAGACCCGCCGGACCACGTCGCGCGACACCTTGGTGCCGGGCGGGAGGGGTTCGCGGCGGGCGTGCCAGTAGTAGCTCATCCTGTCCGCCCCAACCCGTCGGCGACCTCCGGCATTCCGGCCGGCGCGGCGGCCAGGGCCGGCCGGCGCAGGCGGGCCAGCAGGGCCGCGGCCGCCACCCCGGCGGCGGCGATCAGGAACGCCCGGTCGGTGCCGACCCGCTGGACCAGGCTGCCGCCGAGGGCGTTGCCGATGGCGAACCCGGTCGAGAAGGCGGTGGTGACCCAGGTGAAGGCCTCGGTGACCGTGCCCGCCGGGGCGAGCCGGTCGACCAGCAGGTACAGGCAGGCGATGGCCGGGGCGATGCCGAGCCCGGCCAGGACCATGCCGGCCCCCAGCTGGACCAGCCCGGTGGCCACGGCGAGCAGGGCGATCCCGGCCACGACCAGGGCGAGCAGGGGGACCATGCGCTGCTCGGGCCCGCGGTCGGTGGCGCGGCTCCCGAAGAACAGGCCCCCGGCCAGGCTGCCCAGCGCCCACAGGGCGAGCAGCGGGCCGGCCAGGGTGCGCGAGCCGAGCTGCTCGGCCCCGGCCACCACCGTCACCTCGACGGTCCCGAAGGCGCTGGCCAGCAGCACGATGGTGGCCAGCACGGCCCGGATGCCGGGGCTGCGCAGGGCCCCGGCCCAGTCGGCGGCGCGGCGCTGGGGGCGCCAGGCCCGCGACGCCGGGGTGGCGGCGAACACCGCGACCCCACCCAGCAGCAGCGCGCCCGTGCCGAGCACGGCCGCGGCCGGGGAGAGCGCGGCCGCCAGCAGGGCGACCAGCGGCGGCCCGACCACGAAGATCAGCTCCTGCACGGTCGACTCGACCGCGAACGCGGCCTGGAGCTGGCCGCCGGGGCCGAGCAGGTCGGACCACAGCGCCCGCATGCAGGCCGCGACCGGCGGGATCGACCCCCCGGCCAGGGCGGCCAGCCCGGCCAGCACGACCGGGGACGCAGACCGCCCGGCCCAGGCCAGGGCGGCGAAGCTGAGGCCGCTGGTCACCGCGCAGCCGACCAGGACCCGGGTCTGCCCGACCCGGTCGACCAGCCGCCCCAGCAGCGGCGAGGTCAGGGCGAGGGCGATCGAGTAGGTCCCGGCGACCACCCCGGCGACCGCGTAGGACCCTCCCCCCTCCCGGACCAGCAGCACGATGGCCAGCCCGGCCATGGCCGTCGGCATCCTCCCCACCACCGCCGAGGAGAGCAGCCGGGCCACAAAGGGCGTGCGGAGCACATCAAGGTAGATCCGAAGGCGCATCCCCCGATGGTGCCAGACGACCCCGACGACCCCGACGGCCCCGGGGGGCTCGGGGATCAGGGACGGCCGTCGACGGCGAGGGCCGACAGGGCGGCGCGGACCCGGTCGGGCGGGACCCCTTCGGCCTGGGCGGCCAGCGCCGCCCGCCAGGCGGCGGCCAGGAGGCGGCCGAGCGGCGTCCCGCCCGGCCCGGTGAGCCGGTCGAGGAACGACTCGACGGGGTCGGCCCCCGCCTGCGGGTGCCGCTCGGCGAGCAGCCGGGCCAGGCCCTGGGTGGCCAGGTAGTCGAACCCGACCAGCAGGGCGGCCCGGGTGGCGGCCGCCGGCCCGTCGCCGGCCCGGGCGGCGGCCGCGCCCTCCATGCGGTCGAGCACGCGCCGTTCCGCCTCCTCGCGCACGACCGCGTAGAGCCCGAGCTTGCTGCCGAAGTGGTGGTAGAGCGAGCCGGTGGTGACGCCGGCCCCGGCGGCCAGGTCGGTGACGTTGACCGCCTCGTAGCCGGCGGCCCCGAACCGCTCGAGCGCGGTGTGGACCAGCCGCGCCTTCGAGGAGCCGGGAACCGGGATCCACTCGCGCATCGCCGCACAGCATAGTACGATTCCGCTATCACGTAATGGAGTTACGGAGGAGGGGGCATGAAGCTCACGTTCTTCTACCTGCCGGTCGCCGACCTGAAGGAGGCGCTGGCGCTCTACCGGGACACCCTCGGCTGGCAGGAGGCCTGGCGGGAGGGCGACACGACGACCAGCCTGCGGCTCCCTGGGACCGAGATCGAGCTGATGGTCGACACCGACGACGGCTCCATGACCCCCGGCCCCGTCTTCGAGGTCGACAGCGTCCAGGCGTTCCACGCCCGCCACCGGGACGAGCTTCGGTTCCGCTTCGAGCCCAAGGAGATCCCCGGCGGCTACTGGTCCGCCTTCGAGGACCCGTCCGGCAACCTCACCTACGTGCTCGACCAGTCCACCGCCGAGGCCGCCGGCTAGCCCCAGCGGCGCAGGAGCCGCTCGGCTCCGGTGGCCAGCTCGTCGATCACCTGGGCGGCGGGTACAACCTGGCGGGTGGCGCCGACGCCCTGGCCGGCGTAGTGGACCATGGCGTCGATCTGGCCGGTGGTCTCGCGGTTGGGGCAGGGGACGCCGAAGCGGGGGACCGGGAGCGTCCGGGCGCCCATGCGGGTCTCGCCCACGACCTCGCCCTCGAACGCCTCGGCGGCCGCCACGGCCGAGCTGAGGGTGCGGTGCGGCTCCGGGCCGGGTGGCCACATCACCGAGAAGGCGTCGGTGAGCACGGTGTCCTCGGCCCCGGCCTGGAGCAGGGCGGCGACGTAGGCGGGGTGGGCGCCGGACTCCTCGGTGGCCAGCAGCCGGGTCCCGACCCGGACCGCGGACGCGCCGGCGGCCAGGCAGGCCGCGACCCCGCGGGCGCCGGCGATCCCCCCGGCGGCGACCACCGGGACCTCGACGGTGTCCAGGACCTCGGCCAGCAGCGGCATGAGCGCGACCCGGCCCCGGATCCTCCCGCCGCCCTCCATGCCCTGCACGCAGAGCAGGTCGCAGCCGGCGTCGGCGGCCGCCCTGGCCTCGTCGGCCGACCCGACCTGCCAGGAGGCGAGGGCCCCGCCGTCGTGGACCCGCGCGACCAGCGCCGGGTCGGGGTCGCCGTAGTAGAAGTCGACCAGCCGAGCCCCGGCCGCCGCGACCTCGACACAGGCCGCCTCGGCCCCGAACGGCAGCAGGAAGGTGACCCCGACGACCCCGTCGGTCCGGCCGGCCAGGTCCTCCAGCAGCCCGGCCAGGTCGTCCGCCTGGAGCATCTGGGCCGGGACCATGCCGACCGCGCCCGCCCCGGCCACGGCCGCGACCAGCTCGGGGGTGGTGACCCCGCCCATCGGGGCCTGCTGGAGCGGCACGGAACAGCCCAGCAGCTCGGTGAACGGCGTCGACAGCATGGCGGCCTCAGGGTCGGGTGAGGGGGGCGTAGCGGAGCAGCAGGCGCTTGCGGCCCAGGCCGGGGAAGTCGACCTCGGCCATGGCCCGCTCGCCCTGCCCGGACACGGTGGCCACGATGCCCTTGCCCCACTGGCGGTGGACGACCTCGTCGCCGGGGCCCAGGCCGAGGTCGAGGGCGCCGCGCTGGCGGTCGGCCAGCCGCTCGGCCGGGGTCGGCTGGCGGTCGAAGGAGACCGGCGGCTGGGGGCGGGCGTTGAAGCTGCTCCGCCCGGCCCCGAACGCCGGGCTGGAGTCGCCCCAGCCGGCCGGGCCGGGCCGGGCGGCGCCGGCCTTGGCGCGCTGGCCGGGGGCGACCGTGACCAGCTCCTCGGGCACCTCCTTGAGGAAGCGCGAGGGCAGGTTGTAGCTGGTCGAGCCGAACAGGGTCCGGCTCCAGGCGTTGGTCAGGTAGAGGCGCTCCCGGGCCCGGGTGATGCCGACATAGGCCAGGCGCCGCTCCTCCTCGAGCTCGCGCGGCTCGCCGATGGAGCGGATGTGGGGGAACACGTTCTCCTCAAGGCCGACGATGAACACCACCGGGTACTCCAGGCCCTTGGCCGTGTGCAGGGTCATCAGGGTGACCGCCTGGCTGCCCGACTCGACCTGGTCGGCGTCTGACACCAGGGCGATCGACTCCAGGAACCCGGGGAGGGTCGGCTCGGCCTCCTGGCCGGCCCGCAGCTCGTACTCCTCGGCGGCCGACTGGAGCTCGCGGACGTTCTCGACCCGGCCCTGGCCCTCGATCGAGGTGTCGGCCTCCAGCTCCCGCATCAGCCCCGACAGGGTCCAGGCGTCCTGGACGAGCACGCTCGGGGAGCGGCCCTCCTCCACCCCGGCGGCCAGCTCGTCGAGCACGGCCACGAAGTCGGCCACCGCCCGGCCCTGGCGGGCGCCCAGGCCCGGGATCTCGCCGGCCCGGCGCAGGGCGTCCCCGAACGGGAGGCCCTCCTCGGTGGCGAACCGGTCGATGGCCCGCTCCGAGGTGTCGCCGATGCCGCGCCGGGGCACGTTCAGGACCCGGCGCAGGCTGACCGTGTCCAGCGGGTTGACCGTCGCCTTGAGGTAGGCGAGCAGGTCCTTGACCTCGCGCCGGTCGTAGAACTTGACCCCGCCGACGATCTTGTAGGGCAGGCCGGCCTTGACGAACACCTCTTCCAGGGTCCGCGACTGGGCGTTGGTCCGGTAGAACACCACCACCTTGCCGTAGCCCAGGCCCTGCTCGTGGAGGCGCTCGACCTCCTCGACCACGTAGGCGGCCTCGTCGTGCTCGTTCTCGGCCTGGTAGCGCACGATCGGGTTGCCGGAGCCGATCGCCGTCCACAGGTTCTTGGGCTTGCGCTCCAGGTTGTTGGCGATGACCGCGTTGGCCGCCGACAGGATGGTCTGGGTCGAGCGGTAGTTCTGCTCGAGCAGGATGACGTTGGCCTCCGGGTAGTCGGCCTCGAAGTCGAGGATGTTGCGGACCGTCGCCCCCCGGAAGGCGTAGATCGACTGGTCGCCGTCGCCCACCACCGACAGGTTGCGGTGCTCGGCGGCCAGCAGCTTGAGCAGCTCGTACTGGGCCACGTTGGTGTCCTGGAACTCGTCAACGAGCACGTAGCGGAACCGCTTCTGGTACTCGGCGAGCACGTCCGGGTGCTCCTGGAACAGCCGCACCGTCTGCAGGATCAGGTCGTCGAAGTCCATGGCGTTGGACTCGGCCAGCCGCCGCTGGTAGAGCCGGTAGGCCTCGGCGGCCTTCTTCTCGAACCAGCCCAGCGCCCGGTCGGCCGCGGCCTCGGGATCGACCAGCTGGTCCTTCCAGCCGCTCACGGCGTGACGCATGGAGCGGGCCGACAGCCGCTTGGGGTCGAAGTCGAGCTGCCGGCAGACCTGGGTCATCAGCCGCTCGGCGTCGCCCTCGTCGTAGATCGAGAAGGTCGAGGTGTAGCCCAGGTGCGAGCCGCTGCGGCGCAGCATGCGCACGCAGGCCGAGTGGAAGGTCGACACCCACATCGCCCTGACCACCGGCCCGACCAGGTGCCGGAGCCGCTCCTGCATCTCCCGGGCCGCCTTGTTGGTGAAGGTGATGGCCAGCACCGAGGTCGGCGGCACCCGCTTGTCCTTGATCAGGTGGGCGATCCGGTGGGTCAGCACCCGGGTCTTGCCCGACCCGGCCCCGGCCACGATCAGCGTCGGCCCCTCGGTGGCCAGCACGGCCAGCCGCTGAGCGTCGTTCAGCCCATCCAGCAGATCAGGAGACGCGCCCGGAAGCTCCGGCGCCGGCGAAGGGTCCACGCCCGCAGTATACGAGCGGGACGGGATAGGCTTGGCCGTGTGAGCACAGGGGATCCGGGTCAGAACCGGATGGTTGCAGGCTCGTCGGCCGCGTTGTCGGTGCGGGGGCTGCGCAAGGCGTTCGGGGCCAAGGTGGCGGTGGGCGGGATCGACCTGGACATCCCGCACGGGTGCTTCTTCGGGCTGGTCGGGCCCAACGGGGCCGGGAAGACGACCACGCTGGGGATGGTGACCGGGCTGCTGCGGCCCGACGCCGGGCTGGTGCTGATCGACGGGGTCGAGGTCTGGCGCGACCCGGTGGAGGCCAAGCGGCGCATCGGGGTGCTGCCCGAGGATCTCCGGTTGTTCGACCGGCTCACCGGGGCGGAGCTGCTCACCTACAACGGCCTGCTGCGGGGCCTGCCGCCGCCGGTGGTGGAGGCGCGGGCCGGCGAGCTGCTGGAGGTGCTGGGGCTGGCCGACGCCGCCGGGACCCTGGTGGTCGACTACTCGCACGGGATGCGCAAGAAGATCGCCCTGGCCTCGGCCCTGCTGCACGCGCCCCGGGTGTTGTTCCTGGACGAGCCGTTCGAGGCCATCGACCCGGTGTCGGCCCGGACCATCCGCGGGCTGCTGGAGCGGTACACGGCCGGCGGGGCCACGGTGATCTTCTCCAGCCACGTCATGGAGCTGGTCCAGCGGCTCTGCGACCGGGTCGGGATCATGCACCTGGGCCAGCTCATCGCCGAGGGCCCGACCGAGCAGGTGCGGGCCGGGCGCAGCCTCGAGGACGCCTTCGTCGAGCTGGTCGGGGCGAGCCACGCCGGTGCCGAGGAGCTGGGTTGGCTGGGCACCTGGTCAGCCTGAAGCTGGCGCTGCTCCGCAACGGGCTGCGCCGCAGCAGCTGGCCCCAGCAGGTCGCCCTGGCCCTGGGGGCGCTGGCCGGGCTGCCCCTGGCCTTCGGTGGCTTCCTGCTGCTGGCCCTGGTGCCGCGGGCCGAGCCCGAGGCCGGCCTGCTGCTGGTCGAGGTCGTGTTCCTGGCCCTGTTCCTCGGCTGGGGGCTGTTCCCGCTGCTCAGCTTCGCCGGCGACGCCAGCCTGGACCCGTCCCGGCTGGCCCTGCTGCCGCTGCGGCCCCGGCAGCTGGTGGCCGGGCTGTCGCTGGCCGCCTGCGTCGGCGTGGCCCCCCTCTGCACCCTGGTCGCCCTGGGTGGGGCGGTGGTCGGGTTCGGCACCCTCGGCCCCGGGGTGGTGCTGGTGGTGGCGGCGGTGCTGGTCCAGTTCGCCCTCTGCATCGTCGGGTCGCGGGCCCTGCTCACCGCCCTGTCCCGCCAGCTCCGCTCGCGCAAGGCCCGCGACCTGGTGATCGTGCTCGTCTCGGTGACCGCGCTCGCCTTCAACCTGGCCCTGCAGGTCGGGGCCCGGCTGGCCGAGCGGCTGGAGCGGGCCGACCTGGAGGCGCTGCGGCCCGCGGCCCGGGTGCTCGGCTGGCTGCCCACCGGCCTGGCCGCCCGGGCGCTGGTCGACGCCGGCGAGGGGCGGCTGCTGCCGGCCATGGCCGAGCTGGCCGGGGCCGCCCTGGCCGTGGCCCTGCTCGGCTGGTGGTGGTGGCGCAGCCTCGACCGGGTCCTGACCACCGCCGAGCCGGCCGCCCGCCAGCGGTCCCGGCAGCCGGCCGGGCTGTTCCCGCGGTCGCTGCGGCGGCTGCTCCCGGGCGACCAGCGGGGCGCGGTCGCCGCCAAGGAGCTGCGCTACCTGGCCAGGCACCCGCGGCTGCGGGTCGCCTGGATGGTCAGCTGCCTGCTCGGCCTGGCCCTGGTGGTGTTCGTGGCCCTCACCGAGGGGCTGCAGCGGCCCTGGGTGGTGCTCGGGTCGCTGGCCATGGCCTTCCTGGCCAGCCAGAACAGCCTCAACCAGTTCGGCTTCGACGGCGCCGCCTACTGGACCCACGTGGCCGCCGGGGCCGACCCGCGCGGCGACCTGATCGGCCGGAACCTGGCCTCGGCGGTGACCGGCATGGTCACCACCACCGCCCTGGCCCTGGTCCTGGCCGCGGTCACCGGCGGCTGGCTGTACGTGCCGGTGGCCCTCTGCCTCGGCCTGGGCGTGCTCGCCCTGTCGCTGGGCGTGGCCGACGTGGTCTCGGTGCGCTTCGCCTACCCCCTGCCCGACGACGCCAGCAACCTCTGGGCGGTCCAGGGGACCGGCCAGGGCTGCCTGGTCGGGATCGTGCAGATGGTCGCCTTCGCCGCCCAGGGCGTGCTCCTGCTGCCGCTGGTCGCCCTGGTGGTGGTCGGCCTGGTCTGGTGGACGCCGGCGCTGGTCCTGGTCTGCCCGCTGGCCGTCGTGTACGGCTGGTTCCTGTGGCGGGTCGGGCTGGGCGTCGGCACCGAGTGGCTGACCGGCCACCAGCCCGAGCTGCTGGCCGCGCTCAGCGTCCGCCGGGCCGCCTGACCCCCGCCCGGCTGCCCCCTACCCGGCCCGACCGGCGCGGTGGATACTGCTCGAACCGTACTATCTCCGGCAGGAGGGAGATCGGCGATGCCGCCAGCGTCCCCGTCCACCGCCCCGCGCGAGTCCGCGCGACCCGCCACCGGCACCTCCGGCTTCGACGCGACCTGGGACATCGTGGTCGTCGGCGGCGGCGGCGCCGGCCTGCCCACGGCCCTGTTCGCCCGCTGGCTTGGCAACCGCGTGCTCGTCCTGGAGAAGGCCCCCCAGCTCGGCGGGACCGCCGCCAAGGCCGCCTTCTGGTACTGGGTGCCCAACAACCAGCCGATGCGCGAGCTCGGGCTGGAGGACCCCAAGGACGACTGCCTGCGCTACATGGCCCGCCTGGCCAGGCCGCAGCGCTACCACCCGGACGCGCCCCGCTTCGGCCTGACCGAGTGGGAGTACGCGATGTGCGAGGCCATCTACGACGGCGCCTCGCCCGCCACCGAGCTGCTGGCCGAGCGCGGCGCCCTCCCCTACCGGCACTGCGCGGCCGTGCCCGACTACTGGGCCGAGCTGCCCGAGGACAAGGCCCCGACCGGCCGGGTGCTGCTGCCCGAGGCGGCCAGCGAGACCATGTCGGACGGGGGCGCGGTGGCGGTCAGGACCCTGAGCGCGGCCGCCGAGCGCGACGGGGTCGAGGTCAGGACCGGGCACCGGGTGCAGCGGGTCGTCCGCGACCAGGGCGGCCGGGTGGTCGGGGTCGAGGCCACCACCGCCGACGGGGCCACCGTCAGGGTGGGCGCGGCCAAGGCGGTGGTGTTCGCCACCGGCGGCTTCACCCACGACCCGGAGCTGCGCCAGAACTTCCTCAGCGTGCCCGTGTACGGCGGCTGCGCGGCCGCCTCCAACGAGGGCGACTTCGTCTACATCGCCGGCGCCTTGGGCGCCCAGCTCCGCAACATGAACTACGCCTGGATGTGCCCGGTCTCGCTGGAGAAGGCGGTGGCCCGCGACCCGGCCATGTCGGGGATGTTCTCGGTGGCCGGCGACTCGATGCTCTGGGTCGACAAGCGGGGCCGGCGGGTGGTCAACGAGAAGCTGGCCTACAACGAGCTCGCCCAGACCTTCTTCCGCTGGGACCCGGCCGCCGCCGAGTACCCCAACCTGGTGCTGATGGCCGTCTGGGACCAGCGCAGCCAGGACCACTCGGCCAGCGACGAGTACGGCCGGCTGATCGTCCCCCCCGGCACCGACGACGCCCACGTGATCCGGGGTGACGACCTGGCCCAGCTGGCCGCGGCCATCGACGAGCGCCTGGGCCGCTACGCCGACGTCACCGGCGGGCTGCGCCTGGCCGGCGACTTCGCGGCCAACCTGGAGGCGTCCATCGCCCGCTTCAACGAGCTGGCCGCCACCGGCAAGGACCTCGACTTCGGCCGGGGCGACCGGGCCGTGGAGCAGCTGTTCAACGGCGCGGTCAAGGAGGAGCCGGACCGGGCCAACCCGACCATGTGGCCGCTGTCCGAGACCGGCCCCTACTACGCCGCCCTGGTCACCGGCGGGACCCTCGACACCAAGGGCGGGCCCAAGGCGACCCCCGACGGCCAGGTCCTCGACGACCAGGACCGCCCCATCCCCGGCCTGTACGGGGTCGGCAACTGCGTCGCCTCGGCCTCGGCCCAGGCCTACTGGGCGGGCGGGGCCACCCTTGGCCCGATCCTGGCCCTGGCCCACCGCGCCGCCCGGGCCGCCCACGCCGAGCGGGTCGCCGAGCCGGAGCCGGTGCCCGTCACCTGACCGCTTCCAGAAAGGAGCCAGCCATGGCCGCCACCCGCGAGCAGATGACCGACGAGGACCGCAAGGCGCTGGTCGTCGAGTACCTGAAGGCGTTCGACCGGGCCGGGGTGACCTCGGACGGGGGCAGCATCCTCGACCTGTTCGCCGACGACGCCCGGGTCTACTTCCCCAAGTGGGGCGTTGCCACCGGCCGGGACCAGATCGGCCAGATGTTCGGCGACGTCGGCGGCACCCTCAAGGCCATCGAGCACCACTACGACGAGTTCAACTGGGTCTTCACGGGCGGCGACGTGCTCGCCGTCGAGGGGACCAGCCACGGCGAGCACCGCGACGGGCCCTGGAAGGCCGGGGAGCCCGAGCACGGGGCCGGCCGCTGGTGCGACGTGTTCGAGATCCGCGACGGGAAGATCCAGCGCTGCTTCATCTACCTCGACCCCGACTACGCCGGCCGGGACACCGAGCGCTACCCCTGGCTCGCCGGCCAGTGATGAGCGACCACCTCCCGCCGGCGCGGGTGGCGGTGCTGGGGCCGGGCGGGATCGGCGGGCTGCTGGCCGCGCTGCTGGCCAGGCGGGGCGACCAGGTCACCTGCCTGGCCCCGCCGGCCACGGCCGCCCACCTGGCCGGCCACGGCCTGGAGCTGCGCAGCCCGGCCTTGGGCGACGCCCGGGTGGCGGTCGAGGCGGCCAGCCGGCTCGAGCACCCGGTGGACGCCGTGCTCGTCACCGTCAAGGCGGCCCAGCTGGAGGCGGCGGTCGAGGCCGTGCCGGCCGGGGTGCTGGGCGACGGCCTGGTGGTGCCGTTCCTCAACGGCATCGACCACGTCGCCTGGCTGCGTGGGCGCTACCCGCCCGACCAGGTGGTGGCCGGGACCATCCGGGTCGAGTCGACCCGGGTCGGCCCGGGCGTGATCGAGCACGCCTCCCCGTTCGCGGTGGTCGAGCTGGCCGTGGGCAAGGCCCCCCGGGAGCGGGTCCAGGAGCTGGGGGCGCGGCTGGCCGAGACCGGCCTGGACGTGACCGTGCGCGACGACGAGGCCGCAACCCTGTGGTCCAAGCTGGCCGTGCTGGCCCCGATCGCCCTGGTCACCACCTGGGTCGAGGCCCCCTTCGGGGAGGCCCGGGCCGGGCACTGGGAGGAGGCGGTGGCGGTGGCCCATGAGATCGTGGCCGCGGCCACGGCCGACGGGGTCGAGCTGGACGAGCAGGCGATCGTCGGCATGCTGGAGAAGGTTCCCGACGGCATGCGCTCCTCGATGCAGAAGGACGCCGCCGCCGGCCGCCCGATCGAGCTCGACGCCATCGGCGGCACCATCCTCCGCGCCGCCGACCGCGCCGGCACCAAGGCCCCGGTCACCGCCCGCCTGGTCGCCGCCCTCCGCGAGCGGTCCGGCTAGGGCCGGGCCGGTCAGCCCCCCTCGGCCAGGACGAAGGCGAGGAAGAAGCCGGCGCAGGTGGCGAAGGCGTTGAACGGGCGGCCGCGCTCGAACGCCTCCGGCATCAGGGTGTCGGCCAGGGCGGCCAGGACGGCCCCGCCGGCGAAGGCGAGGGGGAAGGCCAGGGTGCTCGGGTCGGCGCCGGCCAGGGCGACCCGGCCGATGACCACCGCCGGGATCAGCAGCAGGGCCGTGGCCAGCCACAGGCCGGCGGTGGAGCGGACCGAGCGGCCCACCGAGCGCATGGCCACCGCCCCGACCAGGGCCTCGGGGAAGTTGGCGGCGAAGATGCCGGCCAGCAGGGCCAGGCTGCCCCCGGCCGACTCCTGGTCGGCCAGCGAGACCCCGAGGGCCAGGTTCTCGGGCACGCCGTCGAGGATGGAGGCGGCCAGCAGGGCCAGCCCGACCCCCGAGGCGGCCGCCACCTGGACCTTCTCGCGCTGCTGGAGGGCGGCCCCGGCCAGCTCGCCCGGCGCCTCCTCCTCGACGTCGGGGACGTCGTCCTTGGCCTCGGCCAGCTCGCTGGCCTCCTCGGGCGGGGCCACCCGGCTGTCCAGCCAGGTGTTGACGACCACGAACACGGCCGCCCCGGCCAGCAGCCCCCCACCGGCCGGGGCGACGCCGCCCAGCTCGACCGCCTCCGGGAACAGCTCGAAAGCCAGGGCCGACACCATGGCGCCGCTGGCGAAGGCCAGCATGACGCCGGTCACCCGCTTGGGCGCGTCCCAGTAGGAGCCGAGCACCCCGCCCGCCACCAGCGAGCTGGTGGCCAGCACCCCGAACAGGACCGCTTCCCACATGGCAAGGGGTCACTACCTCCCGGAGGCGCTCCTAACCGGGGCCGGGCCGGCTCACTCCCACTCGATCGTGCCCGGGGGCTTGGAGGTGACGTCGTAGGCGACCCGGTTGACGCCCGGGACCTCGCCGACGACCCGGGTCGAGATGCGCTCCAGCACCTCCCAGGGGAGGCGGGCGAAGTCGGCCGTCATGGCGTCCTGGCTGGTCACCGCCCGGAGCACGATCGGGTAGGCGTAGGTGCGGCCGTCGCCCATGACCCCGACGGTCCGGACGGCCGGCAGCACCGCGAACCACTGCCACAGCTCGCGGTCCAGCCCGGCCCGGCGGATCTCCTCGAGCACGATCCGGTCGGCCGCCCGCAGGGTCTCCAGCCGCTCGGCGGTGACCTCGCCGACGATCCGCACGGCCAGGCCGGGGCCGGGGAAGGGCTGGCGCTGGACCACGTCCTCGGGCAGGCCGAGCTCGGTGCCGACCCGGCGGACCTCGTCCTTGAACAGCAGGCGCAGCGGCTCGACCAGCTCCAGGGCCATCACCTCGGGCAGCCCGCCCACGTTGTGGTGGCTCTTGATGGTGGCCGTCCGCTGGCCGCCCGACTCGACCACGTCCGGGTACAGGGTGCCCTGGACCAGGTAGCGGGCGTCGCCGTGCTCCTTGGCGACCTCCTCGAAGATGCGGATGAACTCGTTGCCGATCGCCTTGCGCTTGGTCTCCGGGTCGGTCACCCCGGCCAGGCGCTCCAGGAACCGGTCGGCCGCCTTGACGTGGACCAGGTTGACCTTGAAGTCGCGGCGGAAGGTCTCGGAGACCTGCTCGGCCTCGCCGTGGCGCAGCAGCCCGGTGTCGACGAACACACAGGTCAGCTTGTCCCCGACCGCCCGGTGGACGAGCAGGGCGGCCACCGAGGAGTCGACCCCGCCCGACAGGGCGCAGAGCACGTGGTCGTCGCCGACCCGGGCCCGGACGGCCGCCTCCTGCTCCTCGATGATGGAGACGCTGGTCCAGTTGGGCCGGCAGCCGGCCGCCTCGTAGAGGAAGTTCTTGAACAGGTCCATGCCCCGCTCGGTGTGGGCGACCTCGGGGTGGAACTGGACCCCGTACAGGCCCCGCTCCGGGTCCTCGAACCCGGCCACCGGGGAGGCGTCGGTGCTGGCCACGATCCTGGAGCCGGGCGGGGCGGCCGTGACCGTGTCGCCGTGGCTCATCCAGACCACCTGGTCGGTGGGCAGGTCGCCGAACAGCACGCTGCCGTCGGGCTGGGCCCGCAGGCCGGTCCGCCCGTACTCCCTGACCCCGGTCCGCTCGACCCGGCCGCCCAGCGCCCTGGCCATGGCCTGCTGGCCGTAGCAGAGCCCCAGCACCGGGATGCCCAGCTCCAGCAGGCGCGGGTCCAGGGCCGGCGCCCCCGGCTCGTAGACCGACTTGGGGCCGCCGGAGAGGACCAGGGCCTTGGCGTCGTGGGCCCGCACCGTGTCCGGGTCGATGTCGCAGGCCACGACCTCGGAGAAGACGTGGCACTCGCGGATGCGGCGGGCGATGAGCTGGGCGTACTGGGCGCCGAAGTCGAGCACGAGGACGGTGTCGTGGCCGGGGGCCGGAGTCGTCATGGGCGCAGGATAACGAACTCCGGGAACCGATTGCTCGCTCGGCTTGCGCAGGAGTACCTTGGCGCTGAAAGGGGCAGCGCCGCCCCTTGGTGCCCAGACCTCGCACCGCACACCGACCGCCTGGTGTGTGGTGCTTTTTTGTTCTCTGGCGAAGGAGAGCACGGTGACAGAGCCGGAGGAGACCATCGCGGCCGCGCCGGCGCGGCGCCGGGCACCGGGCGCTGACCCGGTGGTGCGCTCGTTCGGGTCGGCCAGGACCTGCGCCGCCGGCGAGTGCGAGACGCGCCTGTCGCGCTACAACCCCGACAGCTTCTGCTCGGTCCACCGGGGCTGGGACCGCCAGGTGGTCACCCGCCGCCGCCGGCCCGAGGAGGACGAGGGGTAACCGGCTACCCCATCCCCACGCCCTGGGAGCGCTGCAGCAGCTTGCCCTCGGTCTGGAGCGCCGGGGCGACCATCACCTCGGCCTTCTGGAACTCCTTGACCGTCTGGTAGCCGGTGGTGGCCATCGAGGTCCGCAGGCCCCCGAACAGGTTCATGCTGCCGTCGTTGACCGGCGCCGGCCCGAGCAGGATCTCCTTGAGGGTGCCGAGCGGGGTGGTCTTGACCCGGGTGCCGCGGGGCAGGTCGGGGTGGAAGGTGGCCATGCCCCAGTGGTGGCCGCGCCCGGGGGCCTCGACCGCCCTGGCCAGCGGCGAGCCGATCATCACGGCGTCGGCCCCGCAGGCGATCGCCTTGGCCACGTCGCCGCCGGTGCGCATGCCGCCGTCGGCGATCACCTGCACGTAGCGGCCCGTCTCCTCCAGGTGGCGGATGCGGGCCCCGGCCGCGTCGGCCAGGGCGGTGGCCATGGGCACGCCGATGCCGAGCACCCCGCGGGTGGTGCAGGCGGCCCCCGGCCCGACCCCGACCAGGACCCCGGCGGCCCCGGTGCGCATCAGGTGCAGGGCGGTGGCGTAGGAGGCGCAGCCGCCGACGATCACCGGCAGGTCGTAGTGGGCGATGAAGGTCTTGAGGTTGAGCGGCTCGCTGCTCGAGGAGACGTGCTCGGCCGAGACCACCGTGCCCTGGATGACGAGGATGTCGAGGCCGGCCTCGAGCGCGTACTGGTGGTAGCGGGCGACCCGCTGCGGGGTCAGGGAGGCGGCCGCCACCACCCCGGCCTCCTTGATCTCCTTGACCCGCTGGCCGATCAGCTCCGGCTTGATCGGCTCGGCGTAGATCTCCTGCATCCGCTTGGTCGCCTCGGCGTCGGGGAGGCTGGCGATCTCGGCGTAGACCGGGTCGGGGTCCTCGTAGCGGGTCCAGAGGCCTTCCAGGTTGAGCACGCCGAGCCCGCCCAGGCGGCCCAGCTCGACCGCGATCCGGGGCGACACCACCCCGTCCATGGCCGAGGCCAGCAGCGGCAGCTCGAAGTGGTAGGCGTCGAGGTCCCAGGAGATGTCGATGTCGTCGGGGTCGCGCGTCCGCCGGCTGGGCACGATCGCGATGTCGTCGAACCCGTAGGCCCGGCGGCCGCTCTTGCCGATGCCGATCTCGACCTCAGCCACCTTGCGTTCCTCCCAGCAGGAGATTTGGGGGGTAGATAGACGAACGGACCCGTCCGCTGACGCGGAGGGCCCGGGGAAGGTGCATGCCCGACGCTAGCAGCGGGGTTCTGTGGAGGTCAAGGACAGCCCGATCTCCCATCCGCGCTACCATGCCAGGGAGACTTCTCGCGTCAACCTGATCTTCCGAGGTGCCCGTGCCCGACCCCCTCGACCCGTTCGAGCCGCAAGACGACTCGCCCCCCGAGCCCATCGACGAAGAGGAGCGTGCCGCGCTTCTGGACGACCTGGCCGACCTGGCCGAGTTCCGGGCGGCGCTGGAGCAGCGCGGCTTCCTCGGCGTGGTCATCTCCTGCCCCGACTGCGAGGAGGACCACTTCTTCGGCTGGAGCCTGCTGCGGGAGAACCTGGAGCACATCCTCCAGCACGGCGAGCCCCGGGTGCACGAGCCGGCCTTCGAGCCGGCGGTCGACCACTACGTGACCTGGGACTACGCCAAGGGCTTCGTCGACGGCGTGCTCGAGGGCGAGCACGAGCACGGCCCCCTGCGCGACGGCTGGACCTCCCCGGCCGAGGCCGCCCGGCGCCTGCGCCGGGCCCTGGCCACCCGCGGCCTGTCCGAGGACGAGGTCGCGGCCGTGCTCAGCGAGGGCGGCCTCCCGGCCGCCGACCCCGGCGACCGCTAGCGCCGCTTGCGCCTGGCCAGACGGCGGCCGGTGACGGCGGCCGCGGCGGTGGTGGCGGTGGCCGCCATCCCGGCGGGCAGCCAGACCAGCCACAGCCGGCGCCGGCGGCGGAAGTCCTGCACCGGCCAGCCCCGCTCGGCGGCCAGCTCGCGCAGGTGCCGGTCGGGGTTGACCGCCACCGGCCGGCCGACCCCCTCCAGCAGCGGCCGGTCGTTCACCGAGTCCGAGTAGGCGCTGCACCGGCGCAGGTCGAAGCCCTGCTCGTCGGCCAGCCGGATGACCGCGTCGAGCTTGGCCGGCCCGTGCAGCACCGGCCCGACCAGCCGGCCGGTGTAGGTGCCGTCGACCAGCTCGCCGACCGTGCCCAGCCCGCCGTCCATGCCCAGGTAGGCCGCGATCCCCTCGGCCAGCTCCTTGGGGGCCGCGGTGACCAGGTAGGTCTTGTCGCCGTCGGCGTGGTGGGCGTCGATCACCTTGCGCATCCCCGGGTAGATGCGGGGGCCGATCACCTCGACCACGATGTCGTGGCCGATCTGGGTCAGGTCGTCGCGCCGCTTGCCCTCGATGAAGGCCAGGGCCTGCTCGCGGGCCGCCTCCATCCCCTTCTTGCCCTCGGCCCCGGTCAGCCGGAACACCAGCTGCCCGAACGCGAACCCGGCGATGTCCCGCAGGTGGTAGAACCCGTGCCGGTACAGCCCCCTGGCGAACAGGTACATGCTCGACCCGGGCAGCAGCGTCTTGTCCACGTCGAAGAACGCCGCCCGGCCCGTCCCGACCCCGGTGCCGCTGCCCCCCGCCTCCCTGGTCAGGGTCATGTGCCGGAAGCCTCCAGCGCCCGCCGGAACCAGGGCACGGTCCGCTGGACCCCCTCCTCCAGCGAGATCTGCGGCTTCCAGCCCAGCTCCGCCACCGCCCTGGTGATGTCCGGCCGCCGCACCTCCGGGTCGTCCACCGGCCGCGGCCGCAGCTCGATCCTCGGCTCCGCCACCCCGGCCGCCCGGGCCACGGCCCGGGCCAGCTCGAGGATCGTCACCTCCTCCGGGTTCCCCAGGTTGACCGGCCCCACCAGGTCGCTCCCCAGCAGCCGCCAGATCCCCTCGATCAGGTCGTCCACATAGCACAACGACCGGGTCTGGCTCCCGTCCCCGTGCACGGTCAGCGGCTCCCCCCGCAACGCCTGCACGGCAAAGGTGCAGAAGGCGCGCCCGTCGTCGATCCGCATGGACGGGCCGTAGGTGTTGTGGGCCATGACGCCGGTTCCGGCCCAGAAGTTCTCGAGGCCGGGAACCGAGAAGTCGTAGACGAGCGGCGTGGCCGCGACCTCCTCGATCACCTGGACCTGAGCCCATACCAGGTCGCCCGTCCGGCGAGCGTTCAGCCGCTGAGCAACGCCACGGTCCCAATCCAGGGGGCTCCATGGCTGGACGTCGCAGAGGGTGAGGCGCCAGAACGGGTACCGACGGTCCCCGGTGCGCTGCCTGAAGGTCGATTCGTAGCGACCGACCGAGGGCAGCAGCCCGAAGCGGGCGAACGCCACGATGAGATCGTCCTTGAGCTCGGCGTGAACCGTGGAGAACTCGTGCCGCTTGGCGGCGTCGAACTTCTTGCCGGAGTGGACACCGTCGCCTTCACGGTAGCCCTCGATCACCCACTTCAGCCGCGAGAGCGGCAGCCCCAGCATCCAGCCGGGAAGCCGCTTTCGTCCGGCCTCGAAGCCGAGGTGGTCGAACAGCATCAGGAGCAGCCTGGAGTGCACGAAGATGGCGGGGCTGCGCGCGGCGGTCCCCTTCGCCTGCACGACATGGACTCCGAGGTCCCGCTCGATGATCTTGGTGGCGCGACGCAGCGTCTCGTCGTCGCACGAGATGTGGATGAACGCGCTCTTGGGTGGGTCCTCGAACCGGCCGCCCTCGGCGATGAACAGCCCCAGGAGCCAGAGCAGCTCGTCCGTGACCCGGATCCGGGCCGGCAGCTCGGCTGATGGACCCGAGGTCCGCAGCCGCACCCGCGCATCCTCGGGGATCGGAATCCCGAGGGCCCGCATCGCTCCCAACGGGAGCTGGCCGCGTCGACGATGGGTGTGGACCTCTCCCCAGAGCATCCGGCGCTTGTCCGGGACGTCTCTGGGATCGTGGCGCATGATCGCCGCCAGGACCTCCTGGCGGCGCTCCCAGACCACCTGCTCGAGCCCGGGCGCCCGGACCATCAGCTTCCATGGGTCCAGGCCTGCGGCGTCCCAGACCTCGAGCATCGACACCTGCGGCCGGTCGCGCTCGGGAACCTCCACCTTCGTGGCGACCGCAACACGGTCTCCCACCCGGAGATCGTCGACGGGGCGGGCCTCCGGCCGGCCATCCGGTCCTTCCACGAACAGGCTGTGATCACCGGTCACCTTGATGGAGCGGCCGTACGCGGTGTGGACCTCGTAGCACCGGGCCGACGTCGGGTGCCCGATCAGCGCCGAGGCCCCGGCCGCCCGCATCCGCGCGTCGTGGTCGAACGCCGGGACGCGGAAGCCGCTCGGCAACGGCCTGCCTCCCAACCGCTTCGCCAGTTCCTCCACCGGTTCGCGGCGGAGCTCCCGCCCGTCGTCGTAGAGCACCTGCTCGTCGGCGAGGATGGAGTTGAAGATGCGGACGATGCGGACCTGGACCCCGTGGGTGCGGTGGTAGGCCATGGCCAGGGCCTCGGCGAAGCGCTTGGCCTCGTCGTAGACGCCGCGGGGGCCGATGGGGTTGACGTGGCCCCAGTAGGACTCGGGCTGGGGGTGGACCTGGGGGTCGCCGTAGACCTCGCTGGTGGAGGCGAGCAGGAACCGGGCCTGCTTCTCCTTGGCCAGGCCGAGGGCGTGGTGGGTGCCGAGGGCGCCGACCTTGAGGGTCTGGATCGGGTACTTGAGGTAGTCGATCGGGCTGGCCGGGGAGGCGAAGTGGAGCACGGCGTCGAGCGGGCCGGGCACGTGGATGAAGTCGGTCACGTTGACGTTGAGCAGCTGGAACCGGTTCCCCACGAGGTCGTCGACGTTGCTGGCCCGGCCGGTGAGGAAGTTGTCCATGCAGACGACGTCCCAGCCCTCGCCCAGCAGCCGCCGGCACAGGTGGGACCCGAGGAAGCCGGCGCCGCCGGTGATCAGGGCCCTTGGCACCTCAGCGGCTCCCGTCGGCCGGGGCCCGGACCGGGCGGCCGACCCCGGCGACGGTGAAGCCGGCGGCCACGAACGCCTCGGCGTCGAGCGCGTTGCGGGCGTCGACCAGGATCGGGTAGGCCATGCGGGAGCGGAGGTCGGCCGGGTCGAGGTCGCTGAACTCGGCCCACTCGGTCATCAGGACCACGGCGTGGGCGCCGTCGGCGACCTCGGCCGCCTTGTCGGCCAGCTCCAGGCCGGGTACCTGCCGGGCCGCCAGGTCGCCGGCCACCGGGTCGTAGGCGACCACCCGGGCGCCGTCGGCCAGCAGGTCGCGGGCCACGTCGATCGAGGGCGCCTCGCGCAGGTCGTCGGTGTTGGGCTTGAACGACAGGCCCAGCATCCCGACCCGCTTGCCGTCCAGGTGCCAGAGGGCGTCGCGGACCTTGTCGACCACGGCCCGCCTGGCCTCGTGGTTGATCTTGGCCACCTCGTTGAGGATGCCGAAGTCGACGCCCAGCTCGCGGGAGCGGTGGGCGAAGGCGGCCACGTCCTTGGGGAAGCAGCTGCCCCCGTAGCCGGCCCCGGCCTTGAGGAAGTGGACGCCGATGCGCGGGTCGAGGCCCATGCCCCGCGCGACCAGCTCGACGTCGGCCCCCGACCGCTCGCACACCCTGGCCACCGAGTTGATGAAGCTGATCTTGGTGGCCAGGAAGGCGTTGGAGGCGTGCTTGATGAGCTCGGCGGTGGCCCGGTCGGTGGCCAGGAAGGGCGCGCCCGAGCGCTCCAGGATCGGCTGGTACAGCTCGCGCAGGGCGGCCAGGCCCCGCTCGGAGGTGGTGCCGACGACCACCCGGTCCGGGTCGAGGGTGTCGACCACGGCCGAGCCCTCGCGCAGGAACTCGGGGTTGGAGGCGACCTCCCAGTCGGCCCCCGGCCTGGCCTCGCGGGCGATGACCTGGGCGACCCGTTCGCCGGTCTGCACCGGCACGGTCGACTTCTCGCAGACCAGGCGGAACTCGCCCTCGGGCAGGGAGCGGGCCACCTCCCTGGCCACCGCCTCGACATAGGCCAGGTTGGGGCTGCCGTCGCCGCGGCTCGGGGTGCCGACGCAGATGAAGATCACGGTCCCGTGGCCGACGGCCTCGGCCTTGTCGCCGGCGATCCGGAGCCGGCCCGACCGGACCACCTCCCCCAGCAGCTCCTGGAGGCCCGGCTCGAAGAACCAGGAGCGGCCCTCACGGATGAGGTCCAGTTTGCTGGCGTCGTCATCGTCGACCACCACGTCATGGCCGACGTGGGCGAGGCAGGCGGCGGTGACGAGGCCGACGTGGCCGGCGCCGATCACGGTGACGCGCATGCTGGCAGGCTCCTGATTTCGGGGTGACGGAAATAGCGCCGGATGATTCTAGTGGATACCGGCCGTTGCTAACCGGAGCGACGTCCTTGTCCGGCTCGTCGCCCGGTGCGACACTGCGGCCGCGATGCCGACGCGCCCCACCCTGCCACACCGGTCCCTCCGGCTCCTCCTGGCCGCCCTGATCCTGGCGGCCAGCATGGTCGCGGCCGAAGCGTCGCCGGTCGCCGCGGGCCCGGGGGCTGTGGACAACGGGACCCGCCTGGTCCCCGGGTCGGGGGCTGTGGACAACGGGACGCGCCCGTTCCCCGGGTCGGGGGCTGTGGACAACGGGACGCGGCCGTTTCCCGGGTCGGCTACGCTCCCCCTCCGGGGGGCCCGGTTCAGCGGGGTCGGGCTGCGGCGTGGGCCGGCTGCGCCACTGGCGGGTTCGGGTCCTGGGCGGGTGGTCAGGGCCAGGTACGCGATCCTGGTCGACCCGCAGACCGGGGCGGTGCTCTGGGGGCGGCGGAGCCGCACGCCCGTGCCGCCGGCCAGCCTGACCAAGATGCTGACCGCCCTGGCCGTGCGGGCCAGCCTCGACCTGGACGCGGTGACGGTGGCCTCCAAGACGGCGGCCGCCCAGCCGGCCCGGCGCCTGGCCATGAAGCGCGGGCAGAAGCTCACCGTCGACCAGGCCCTCAAGGCCCTGATGATCGTGTCCGCCAACGACGTCGCCGTGATGCTGGCCGAGGCGGCCGGCGGGTCGGTGGCCCGCTTCGCCCGGGCCATGGACGCCGAGTCGGCGCGGCTCGGCCTCCGCGCCTCCTCCTGGCGCAACCCGCACGGCCTGGACGCCCGCGGCCACCGCTCGACCGCCTTCGACCTGGCCATCCTGGCCAGGGCCGTCCTCCAGGACCCGTGGCTGGCCCGGGTCGTGCGCAAGCGCCACGCGGCCTTCATCTCGCCCAGCGGCCGCCGCCACACCCTCACCGCCCGCTCCCGGTTCCTGCTCGGCTACCGGGGCGCCGTCGGGGTCAAGACCGGGTTCACCGACGACGCCGGCCACTGCCTGGCCGCCGCGGCCACCCGGGGCGGGCGGACCCTGATCGCGGTGGTGCTGCGCAGCCCCGACAACGCGGCCGACGCCGGGAGGATGCTCGACTGGGGCTTCGGCCGCGGCCGCTCGGCCCAGACCGGCCTGCGGCTGCCGGGCCCCGTGCGGCCGTCCAGCGTGGCCGCGCTCCTCACCCGTCCACCCCGGGCCGTCGAGCGCCACCAACCGGCCGTCCCCGAGGCGCTGGCCTCGGCCGGCCTGGCCCGGGTCGGGGCGACCCCGGCGGCCCGTCCGGCCGGGTCCCGGACTGCCTGGACGTGGCGGGACCGCCAGCGTGTGGCCACCGGCGCCGGGGCGGTCCTCGCCCTCCTGGCCGCGCTCACGCTCGCTGTCCACAGATTCCGCCGGCGGGCTTGACTCCGGCGCCCTCTTGATCGAACATATGTTCGAACAGAGAGGGTCTCGGAACGCACAGAGGGGAGGAGCCGGCGGATGCTGATGAGAACGACGATCGGCCCGGACGACGCGGCCACCGTTGGGGAGCTGCTGCGTGAGATCGGCCAGGGCCGGGGCACGCCCGAGGAGCTTCGCGACGCCGCCATCTACTGGTCGGCCGCGATCGACCCGGACATGGAGTGCGCCGACCTCCAGACGATCGCCTGGCTCCTCCGCGACGCCAGCTCCCACCGCCGGGTCCCCACCCCCAACCGCGACCGGGCCCGCTACTGGGCCGCCTACCTGGAGGGCCGAATGGCCAGCTGACGCGGGGACCGGTCGACCGTCGGACCGCGGCCCTACCGGCGTCGCCGACCGGCAGGCGACGCCACCCACCGCCGCCGACCGGTCCCCCACCACCCCGATCAACGGGAAGCCCAGGCGACCGCGGTTCGCGCCCGCGACCACCCGGGTTCCCGGCGACGAGGGCCCGCACCCCACGACCAGCGGTACGCGCCTGCGAACCACCGGGATTCCCCGCGATCAGCCGGAAGCCCCGGCGCGCCAGGCACCGACCGGTTCTCGTGTTCTCGAACCGGCGGCGCGCCGGGGCCCCGGCAACCCTGTACCCGGGCTTCCGGGTTGGACCTTGATGCGCTGGCCCGTGGTGCCGTGCGCACCGGATCGGGTCGCGTCGCGCCTGGGCATCGGCGGGGTGGCCGATCGCCCATCCGGAGGAGCGGCCACCCTCGTCCCTACCCCT
>OBLS010000081.1_pt1 | contig 24310 bp, 25 predicted proteins | sample 1519901 | NCBI WGS metagenome assembly OBLS01 (sample SAMEA3113585, study PRJEB22503) | soil metagenome | reverse complement strand
AACAACTAGAGAAACAACAACAACTACAGAAAAAACAACAACAACAGAAACAACAACAACTAGAGAAACAACAGATGCAACAACAACAACAACAACAAGAACAACAACAACCATTGGAACCATATCATTCTATGCAATCCAACGATAATGAAATGGTACATACTACTCCAAACTATGAGGCAGAAATGAATGAAAGGCAATATACCCAACAACAAGAAACCAGAGCTCCAGAAAGTTTTGCAGATAAAATAGATAAACTACGTCAACAATCACCTAATCAGCCAATAGATCCCAATTCCCAGATCACTAAGGGACATGTAGAATCGTTGAATTCATTTGATCCTCAACAACAAATACCACAAGAAACCAAATCGTCACAAACACTAAAAGAGAAATTAGCCCAATTACAACGAGAGTCAATAGATCAATCAATAGTTCCAAAAATAATTGAGGAAAAGGTAAAGCCACCTCTGGAGAAAGCAAGCAATATTATATCAATGCTGCCTGTTCCCTACCCATAATTTTTTTATGAATAAAATATTCTATGATAGATCAATGATTTCCTCTACCTATTGCCTTAATACTGAATATTAGAAGAATGCTAGAAGTTCTAGAATCTATAGTAAAAATCTTCTTAGATCATCATCTACAAGTCTTATTTATGTACAAATACAATTGATTTACACTATGGGAGCAGAGCAATATTGAATAGTTTTATAATCATAGTTTCATTCTTATTCTTGTCGCTTTTTGTCATGTTTCCTACTACGAATGCCTTCTCACAAGAAGATGGATTTTTTGGTATTTTTCCTCAAGATTATTACGACCCTTCTGATTATGGAGAAAAAGAAGAACAAACAACACCTGAACAATTTGCGGAAAATAGTACACATAAAAGTAAAATTCCTACTATAGATAAGTATGGTAAGAAACCCCAAAATTACTTATCAGATATTGAATCTAAGGATGTTAATTTCATAGCCGCTGGAGATTGGGCTTGTAATAAAGAAACAGAGAAAACAATTGGGAAAATCACCGAGTTTGAACCGGAATTAGTAGTAGGACTAGGTGATTATACCTTTGAAGAAATTTCTCCCCAATGTTGGTTTGATATTTCAGAACCTATTGATGATATACTTAAAATTGCTATAGGTAATCATGACCTGGATTACCAAAGTTCTTATTATCAATTACTTGATCATTATAAATTACCTGAACCTTACTATTCTTTTAATTTCAAAAATATTCATTTTGTTACAATATCAACTGAACATCCATTTGACAAACAAAGTACACAATATGAATTCATAAAAAATGACCTAGAGGAATCATTACAAGATCCTTCAATCCTGTGGAGGATTGTGTTTCTTCACAAGCCTATGTATAGTTCAGCCGATTTTGATGAAAAACAATCTGAAGAATTAACAAATACCTTTCATGAATTATTTGAATCACACCAAGTTGACCTAGTTTTATCTGGTCATACTCAATATTATCAAAGATCCCATCCTCTTTCATATAACAATGACAATCCTATCTATCCAGTTGTAATGGATAAGAATAATAATGAACATACAAATCAAAACGGAATTATTTTTGTGACTGCAGGGACTGCAGGTGATGAATTACATGATATTGAATATTTACTTCCATATTATGTCATTCAAGAGAAAAAACATGGATTCTTAAACTTTGTCTTGAAAAATAATGGACAAACTCTAATTGGAACATTTCATGATACTAATGCTCCAAATATATTAGACAAATTTGTCATTTCAAAAGATAATACAGGTAAGAAAACATATTCTGAAGAAAATTTTGGTTCAACTAATAATAACATTTATTCTACATCAGGAAATGACCAAACCGAATTATCCCACAAGAATCAGGTCTTTTTAACATTGAATTCTAAAGATAATGATCAAAGTAAACTTAAAAGCTAAACCTTATCATATAGTAGCTCTTTTATACTTTATAGAATTCTTTATTTTATTTGGATTCTGATTCTCACTTGAAAAGCATTCAGGTTCGAGTGCAACGTACCCTTTCCCAGGGTCCACCTATTGATTTATCTACCTTGAAATGTAACCAATATCTAAGACGACATGTCAATAATAAAACAAAACTGGTTGTTCTTTGTGTTGATTTAGTAGGATCAACAAAATTAACCTTATCTCTTTTACCTCATGAATTAATTTCAATAATTAATATATTTTCTACGGAAATGAGTATGATAATTTCTGGCCATGGTGGTTATGTCTTAAAATATGTAGGAGATGCAGTAATAGGAATTTTTCCTGCAGAATTTGACTCCCAAAAAGCATGCTTCAATGCACTTGATTCTGCAAAAACTATGGTAAGAATTATTACCAGAGTTATCAATCCTGTTTTAAATAATAAACTTCCACAGATTCAGGTAAAGATAGGTATTGACTTGGGAGAATCGATGATAGTATTGTATGGAAAAAATTTGGATACTTCTCATATCGATCTAATTGGTTCTGGTATCAGTATTGCATCAAAAATAACGGCATTGGCAAAACCAAACCAAATTTTATTTAGTGAGAATATTTTTGAGAATATTGCTAATGTATCCAAAGATATGAAATTTGAAAAATTAGATATAGTAAATGAAAGTTGGGATTACATAAATACCAAAACTAGCAAAATTTTAAATTTATACACATTAGAGTAAGAAGATAAAAGTTTCACACATAAATTCCTTTTTAGCTATGATAATTAACTTAATAATAGTTATAATTGTTATTTGTAATTATAGATAATATACTTATATTTGTAGGAGAAATCTCCTTAAAATATTATTAGCTATTGTTAAATAATGTAGAAATTTATAACTATCAATTTATTTATTTGTATGTATCATATTAGACATATTTTTAATATGATTATATCTGTTATTACTTTCAAATCCATTATAATTTATTATATTAATAACTACTATGTTGTTTTAATAATAAAGCTTTTTAAGCTTTTTACATAATAAATTATTTTGTATTAAATCAATTTTGTTAAATAATAATGGAATTATTTACACTATATGAAAATAGCAATTTTTGGCACCATCGTTAGAAAAATTTGAAAATAACGGATATTCCAATACCTGAAGTAAAAGATAATAATGTATTAATTAAATACTAAAAGTTGGGATTAATCCCATTTACTACTTTAGTGTTAGTATTTTTTATATATTAATACATCAAAGAACTTAAAGATCTTGTTAACTTGTTACATAACCTCAAATTAAGTTTGGATAGAATTCATTTTAAATCAACTAAGAGAAACCTTCAAAGCGTATTTGATAAGGAAAAAGATGGCCGTATAATGGTCAAATATGAATCGTGAATAGGTTATGCAAAGTATTCAACAGTTATCATTATTATTATTTTTTAATTCAAGTTAGGAATTTTTAGTTTAAATTTTATTTTATTAATTGAAAATCAATGTTATCGCCTATTTGTAGATCATGCTTTTTAGAAAAGCCATCTATAGTCTCTAAAACATATAATGCTTCAGAATTAGGTTTATATGATTTACAATAAAATACTGATTCACACGGTGGCAATTCTTGTTCAATGTGGACAATTGAAAAGGTTTCATTTAACCAAATAATATCTATAGGAAATTTCATATTTTTCATCCAAAAAGATGCTTTTTGAGGTTCCCCAAGAAAGAATAACATTCCTTCATTTTCATTTAGTGAATTTTTAATAGATAAACCATCTTGCACTTGTTTATCAGTTAATGCTATATCAACCAATATTTTATAATTGTCCACAATTACATATCCTTTCAAATATTCAGAATCATTAACATTAGTATTTGCGAAAAATTCTTTCATAGAATTATTTGAATAAGCAAATACAAAAAGATCTTCTTTTTCTAATCCTATAAGAATGTCTCCGACTAGAAAATAACTAAAAAAACCTAATAATAATAGGACCAATATATTCGCCATTTTTAAGTTTGACATTTCCTGAAATAGTTTTAAAAAGCCAAAGTAATTTAATCTATTAATTATGAAAAGGCCATTCTTTATGTTGATTTCGTTCAATTAAGTTTTCGTTGAGCAAAAAACCACAATTACTACAGAATTTTGGAATATTTTCGGCATGGGAATTAATTTTATAGTTATTTATTGATATTCCACAATTTGAGCAAAATCTTGTTTTCGTCTCTAAAGTATTATTATTATTATTGTAATAATAATTATTCTGAACCGTGGTTTGGATTTCTTTATTTTTCCTTAAAAGGGGAATTGTCTTCACACTTTCCCATTTACAGCCTAATTCATCATATACTTTTATAATTACAAATACAAACATTAATTCTATAATAATAGAAACAATGAATGTTTGAAAATGCAATTCATTTTGTATGAAAGTATACAAGGTCTGGACTATTACTATTGTTAATATACTTATAGATAGAAAAAATAGAATTGAATAGATTTGGCTTAAAAATTTATCCATTTATTATAAAATATAATGCTCAGAAATTAAAATAATAAGTAGATCAATTTTTTAAATCATTTGATAAAACTTGTTTCCTTTCTAAATATGTCATAATATTTTTAGTTTTATATCTATTTATATTCCTCTTCCTCTTTTCCAAATGACCTAAAAAAAAACCCACTAAAAACTATGACTCCTGCCAATACTGTGGATGCAATTACTCTTTCCATTGGGAGATTAAATAAGAATGTAACAACGAATGATATACCAGATGCAATAGCAGCTAAAGGAAACCATCGTTTGACTGCCTCTTCTTTTCTAAGCATACCTATGTCTTTTTTAAAGCTTATTGTTTAAGATTTCTATTTTCAATGAGAATGAGAATAAAAATAACAACTTAATCCTCATTATTGTTTCTAAAGGATTAAACTAAATGTAATAAAATTTTGTATAGTTTGTTAGTCTTCGCTTATATTCTATTTATTTTCTTTCTGATCACAGCAATGGGGACATGTTCGCCATGAAACTGGGTCATTATAGAACTCATAGATCCAGCCATTCCCCCCACAGTCATTACATTCGTTTTGCCCAGTGAATGGTGTTTTCGCTGTCTGAATGTATCGATTCTGATGGGTAATTTTTATCACCAATTATTATAGAAGGTTCTTCTAAATAAACATTATGAAAAATCTCAGATAATATAGTAGTAGAACATTTATTTATAATAAGATGCCATTAATGAACAAATAGTTATAATACTCTATTTTTAGACGTATTATATAAATCAACTTTATCCATAAAAATGATTTATTTCTTTACCTACTAATTTTTTATCTTTAAGATTCTTTGATAAGTTTTTAACCCTATTTTACAATTAAAAATATCTATCTTCATGTGCACATTACTTGATGAATTATCAATAGATACTCCCATTCAAATAGGTATTATCGGCGGAGGACAATTAGGAAAAATGATAGCTCAAGAAGCTAAGAGAATGTTTCTTAAAGTAAATATATTAGATCCAAATAAAAATTGTCCTGCCTCAACTATCTGTGATAACCTAATTATAGCAGATTTTAAAGATGAAGAAAAAATATATGAATTAGCAGATTATTCTGATATAATTACCTATGAAATAGAATTAGCTAACTCAAAAGCATTGAAAAAACTTGAAGCACAACATTATCCTATCTATCCATCTCCACATTCTCTTCACATTATTCAAAATAAATTTCGACAAAAAAATTTCTTTAAGCAAAATAAGTTACCGGTAACCGAATTTACAAAAATTTATTCTCAAAATGATATTTCAGATGCTGCAACAAAATTCGGATATCCATTTATGCTAAAAGCTTCTGAAGAATCATATGATGGAAGAGGTAATTATCTTATCAAATCCAAAGATGATATTCCTATAGCTTTTAAGTACTTTCAGAATCAAGAGATTTTTACAGAAAAATTTGTAGACTTTAAAAATGAAATATCAATAATGGTTGCAAGAAATAAACAAGGACAAATAGAATCCTTTCCAATAGCCGAAAATATACATAAAAACAATATACTTGATACAACTATAGTCCCCGCTACAATTTCTTCAAAAGTTCAAGATGATGCAAAGCTTATTGCAGAAAAGATAATGAAGTGTTTCAATGATATTGGAATATTTGGAATTGAGATGTTTGTTTCAAAAAGTGACGAAGTTTTTATTAATGAAATTGCTCCCCGTCCCCATAATTCTGGCCATTATACCATAGAAGGATGCTCAATTTCTCAATTCGAGCAACATATTAGAGCAATTTTAAACCTTCCTTTATGTAAACCTGAATTATTAAGACCTACTGTAATGAAAAATATTCTAGGACCACCCAATGTTAGGGGAAGTTACAAATTTATTGGTATAAGTAAGTTATTATCATTACCTTCTACTAAAATTCATATTTACGGCAAACAATTAACTTCTCCTGGAAGAAAACTAGGACATATTACTTGTACTGGTAAAACTTTAGATGAAGTTATAAATAGATCTTTAGAGGCAAAAAATTCAATAGACATACTCCAATCTTAATGATGATAGAGATTGGCAAAAATTCAAGTCGCAATTATTATGGGAAGTGATTCCGATCTAAAGGTTATGAAAGAGGCTGCAGAAATTTTAGAATACTTTAATATTGATTATGAATTGACAATAGTTTCAGCTCATAGAACCCCTGAAAGAATGGTTCAGTATGCTTTTAATGCAATGGAGAAAGGCATAAAGGTTATAATTGCAGGTGCAGGGGGTGCTGCTCATCTTCCAGGAATGATTGCCTCTTTAACTTCAATTCCCATAATTGGAGTTCCAATAAAGAGTTCTAGTTTAGAAGGATTGGATTCTTTACTATCTATTGTCCAAATGCCTCCTGGTATCCCTGTAGCTACCGTAGCCATAAATGGCTCAAAAAATGCAGGTATCTTAGCTTGTCAAATTCTAGCTACGCAAAATAAGTTGTTAATGGATAAACTTGAAAACTATAAGAAAGAGATGAAAAATCAAGTCATTTCCAAAGCAAATAAATTAGATAAAATTGGATGGAAGGAATATTTATCTAAAGATGTATAGTAGAATTTTTACTTTTTGTTATTATTCTAGGAGCCCATCATACCTGGAATTTTAATGGGTGTTCTGTATTCTTTTGTGATATTAATTCCTTGTTCTGAAGTAACAATTATTCTTTGGAGATCACTTCCTGCCGGAGGACTAAGAGGATATGATTGCCCAGGTTCAAGATTTCGAACTGTTTCACTTTTGTTTCCATAATTAACTTTAATATTTGTTAGTGGTTGTTTGCCCGTATTTGTTATAGTAGCTCTAGTATGTGTGAATAAAGATTGCTCTTCTTTTAAGGCATCAATTTCTAAGTCGAATTCATTTTTATTCGAAAAAATGCTGTTATTAAAAATAAAAATAGTAACTAAAATTATTGATATAATACCGATAGCAAGATATATTATTTGAAACTTCATTATATACTAATTAATTTATATAAATAAAAATATTATTATTTCCATTTATGAATAAAAATAAAATAAAGTAGGAGATGAATTGTTTAATTAAATTGGTAATAGGTTAAACTCGCACTATATTTTTGATATTCATAAAAAGTATATAATATATTAAATGTTGTATACTAGGGAAATAATCCATTTTTATATTCATTAATACCGATCCATGTTTTCAAACCTGTTTATGAATTTGTTTCTTTTTGGTAAAACTTTTGCCCCATTTCTCAAAATAAATTATATCATTCAAATCCATTCTCTTTAGCCATTTTGATTTCTCTAAGTCGGGTAAAATAGAAAATTCTTCAACATATCCAAGACAAAGATAAGCTATAGGTTTAATATGTTTAGGAATTTTTAATATTTTTTTTATTTCTTTATTTGAAATAATGCTGACCCATCCCATTCCAATTTCTTCAGCTCTTGCTGCTAGCCATAAATTCTGAATAGCACAACAAACACTATAAATTCCTGTGTCGGGAATAGTAGTCTTTCCTATAATGAATGGTGCAAATCGAGTATCATCATAAGTAACGCATATGTTAAGATTTGATTCTAAAATACCCTCTAATTTTAAAGACTTGTATTTATTTTGTTTTTTCTTATCATTATCTAATAACTTTATTGCTCTTTCATGTTCTTTTAAAAAAGATTCTTTAATTTTTTTCCTTGTATCTTCATCTTTTATCATGATAAAATTCCATGGCTGTGAATATCCTACCGAAGGGGCATGATGTGCAGCATTTATAATTCGTAATATGGTTGACAATGGTATATCTTTTTTAATAAAATGCGAACGTACGTCTCTTCGGGAAAATAAAATTTTATAAAATCCTTCTCTATCATCTTTTGAGATGCCTTTATTGGTATTTGTTGATCGTAAACTAGTTGATGAGAACAATATTGTTTGTTTTTTTATTAGTCTAATATAAGTAGCTTCGATAATTCATTCAAGAAATAATTATTATTATAGTAGTTACAATTTTATTTAATTATAATCGTATGAAAATCTCGATGTGAATCAAGAAATTTCTATTTATCAGAGGAATTATAACCTATACAGATTAAGTATAATTCACTACTAACTTGTCTACTTGCAGTGGGTTTAGTTATTATCACTTTTTTAAATTCCCTTCGTAATTCGTCAAGCAATTCATTAAGCATATCACCTTGAAAGACTTTTAATACTACTTTTCCTCCTTTCTTTATTATTTTTCGACTCAAAGTTAAAGCATTTTTTGTTAAATCTATTTGTCTTGCATGATCTAATTCCCAATTTCCACTTACATTAGGAGATAAATCGGATAAAACAACATCAACATTTGAATTTGTGATTTTTAAAATAGAAGTGATTGTTTCTTCATTTTCAATGCTACCTTGAATAAGAAATGCATTATCTATAGGATCTACTTTTTTTATATCGACTCCTATTACCTTTCCTTTACCTCCAACTTCAGATAATGCAACTTGTATCCAGCCACCTGGAGCACAACCTATATCAAGTACGAAATAGCCTTTATTTAAGATCTTATATGATTTATTTAATTGCAATAGTTTATACGCAGACCTACTTCTATATCCATGATCTCTAGCTAATCTTCTAAATTGGTCTTTTTTGGAATCTATAAATTTCATTCATGTATTTGACAATATCAATAAAAAATTTAGGTAATTTTAATATTATTATCCTGTTTATTGTAGCCTTCACTCGCTTGTGACTTTTTACTATTCTTGTTGATACATAATTTGCTATTTCTAATAATATATAAATAATATCCTGACGATTTAATATTATATGCCTATTAATAATGGCCAAGAGTATATTGAAAGTTTGAGGAATAGGAATCTTAAAGTTTACTTGTTTGGTGAATTAGTAAAGGAACCTGTTGATCATCCTATGATTCGACCATCAATTAATGCTGTTGCAGAAACCTATGATATAGCTAATGAGGATCCAGAGCTTGCATCGCCAGAATCCTCTCTTTCTGGAATGCGCGTAAATAGATTTTTACATATAGCTGAAAATGCAACAGATCTTGTTAATCAAAACAGAATGCAACGTAAGCTTGGACAAAAAACAGGTACTTGTTTTCAAAGATGTGTAGGCATGGATGCTTTAAATTCTCTTTATTCAACTACCTTTGAGATGGATGAAAAATATAATACTCAATATCATGAAAGATTAAAGGAATTCATAAAGAAAATCCAAGAAGAAAACCATATGATAGGGGGAGCTATGACAGATGTTAAAGGAGATAGAAGTCTTTCCCCATCACAGCAAGAAGATCCAGATATGTTTGTTCATATTTCAAAAAGAGATGAGAAAGGTGTGTATATTAGTGGAGCAAAAGCACATCAAACTGGTTGTATCAATTCTCATTGGATTCTTGTCATGCCAACTATGAGGTTGCGAGATGAAGATAAACATTATGCCATAGTCGGTGCTGTTCCTACTGATGCAGAAGGAATTACCTATATTTATGGAAGACAGTCATGCGACACCAGAAGTATGGAAGGTGGTGACCTTGATGCAGGTAATGCTAAATATTCAGGCCAAGAAGCAATGATAATTTTTGATAATGTCTTTATTCCTAATGAGCATATTTTTATGGATGGTGAATACGATTATGCTGCTATGCTCGTAGAACGTTTTACCTGTTATCATAGAAGAAGCTATGTTTGTAAAACAGGACTAGGAGATGTACTAATTGGGGCAGCAGCTTCCATTTCTGATTATAATGGGATTGGTAATGCCTCACATATTAAAGATAAATTGGTTGAAATGACTCATCTAAACGAAACCATTTTTGGAACCGGTGTTGCTTCCTCTTTTCAGGCATATAAAACTAAAGCGGGTAATTACCAAAATGATGATATGCTTGCTAATGTTTGTAAACATAATGTAACGCGCTTTCCTTATGAAATTAGTAGACTAGCTCAGGATATAGCCGGAGGCTTAGTTGTAACCATGCCTGCGGAACAAGATTTTCGTAGTCCTGTAACTGGACCACTTTTAGAAAAATACCTTAAAGGAAAAAAAGGTGTGCCTATTGAAAATAGAATGAGGATTTTAAGGCTTATTGAAAATATGACGTTAGGAAGAAATGCAGTTGGTTATCTGACTGAATCAATGCACGGCGCCGGTTCTCCTCAAGCACAAAGAATTCAGATTGCTCGCCAAATGCAATTAGAATATAAAAAGAAAATTGCAAGAAGATTAGCAAATATTCCTGAAACTGAAGCGGATGACCTTAATAAAGAACAATCTGATTATTTTGATAGAATTTTTGGAGTAAAAAAAGAAACAACTTCTTAAACAATTTTAATTTTTTGTTATTCATTTGATGATATAGTATTAAATAAAGTAATTGAATTGAATGATATAATACTCAATATTGTTGACTTAAATAAATCATTTCCATTACATAGTGGAATTAGCAATTTAATTAGATTTCAAAAATCAAAAAAAATAAAAGTAATAGATAATATCAATTTTAAACTTTCTAGAGGTGAAATACTTGTTGTCGCAGGAGAATCAGGTTCAGGAAAAACAACTCTTGCTAAACTTATAATGCGTTCCATAAATCCTGACTCAGGTCACATATTCTTTAATAATATCGATATTACTAAACTAAAAGGAAAAGAATTATTAAAAATAAGATCTAAAATACAAATCATCTTTCAAGATCCTTATTCCTCTTTAGATCCAAGGATGAAGATCTTTGATATTGTTAAAGAACCTTTAGATGTACATAAAAAAGGTCTTAAAAAAAACGATATTAAAGAATATGTTTTTTGTTCATTAAAAAAGGTAAATCTAGATCCAGAGGAAGTGTCTTCAAAATTTCCTCATATGCTGTCTGGAGGTCAAAGACAAAGAGTAAGTTTTGCAAGAGCTCTTGTTCTTAAACCATTATTAATTATCGCTGACGAACCAGTCTCCATGTTGGATGTTTCTATAAGAGTACAAATACTAGAATTAATGAAAAAACTAAAGCAAGAAGAAAATGTCTCTTTTTTATACATAACTCACGATCTAGCAACTTCACAATACGTTGGTGATAACATAATTATTTTATATAAGGGACAAATTATTGAGCAAGGTAATATTAAACAAGTTCTCTATAATCCTCTTCATCCTTACACTAGAGCTTTAATATCTGCTATTCCAAAATTTACTAATAATCAACATCAAGAAATAAAGATAAAAGATGATCATGAAGCTTCTTCCAGCCACCTTGGTGGCTGTAAATTTATAAATAAATGCTTATACTCTACTGAGAAGTGTAAAAATAATGAACCTTTATTGATTAAAGAAGAAATCCGTAACCCTCAAGATCCTTCTAATTCTCATTTTATTAGATGTTTTAATTATGAATCTATTTCTTGATCGATTATCAACAAATTTCACTTTATTCAATTTAGAGAAATCTCATTTAATTCCTTTTTAGGATATTTATATTTGACAATGTGAGAAATGCCCTCCCTTGGAAAAACGCCATATACTTGATCTACTTTTGAAATAGTAGAATCTTTTAATGTTACCACAATAATCTGATTATTTTTAGATCGTTCAAAAAGGATTTTTGATAGCCTGTCGGTATTTTGCGCATCTAAGTGAGCGTCTACTTCATCCATCAAATAAAAAGGAGATGGCTTGATAGATTGAAGAGCTAATAAAAATATTGTAGCTGCCATTGTCTTTTCTCCTCCTGATAAGCCAGTAGAATCTCTTCTTGGCTTGCCAGTAAATTGAACTATCAATCGTACACCTTTGGAAAAGATATCCTCAGGATTTTCAATTTCGAGCCATGCATTTCCTCCGATAATAGTTGAAAATATATAATTTATATCATTATTGATTTTATAGAAAGCATCCATAAACATATTCTTTTTCTCTTTGTTGATTTCTTCTATAAAAATAACAATTGAATTTCTTTCTTTTTCTAAATCGTTTTTTCTTGCCGACATTCCTCTATAACCATCAACAACTTGAACATAAGTTTCATCAGCTCTCAAATTTATTCTGCTCTTTAATACTTCATATTCTTCAGATAGATTAGATAAAAGCTCATTGACATCAAAAGTGTCATTAATTAAATTCTTGTATCCTGTCCCTATAAGATCATTACTTAATTTAACTTCTTGTTGTTTTAGATTTATAATCTCTTTATCTAAAAGAACAATTTCTCTTTCTATAGAGCTATTTTCACGAGAGAATTTTCGTTCATTGTCAAGTAAAATTTTAATTTTTTCTTCATATGATTGTAGTATTGTATAAGAATTACCAGAGGTGAAGATAATATTCTGTTCTTTATCTCTCAAAGAGCTTAAATCTATCTCTTCTTTTTTTATTTTATTTTTTAAATCTGTTATTGCTAATTCTTTATCTGAAAGTTCTGTTTTTAGATTAATCGTTTCTTCCTTTAATAGATTTATTCTTTCTTGAAATAAGTCTTTTTCATTTTTCGTTTTTGTGAGTTTGATCGTAATATTTTGTAGTTCTTGATTATCAGAATCAATTAAACTTTGATATTTGTTTCGTTCTAGATTTAATTTTCCTAGTTTAGTTTCGTCGTAATTTTGTTTAATTTTCTTTAAGTCTTCTACTAATTTTTTTCTACTATTGATTATTAAATGATGCCTTTTTTCATTTGCTTTCAGTAATGACAGTGTTTTTTTATAATCAACCATATTTTGATTTAGGAAGATCTCTAATTCATTTAGTTCTACATTTTTTTCTTTTAATATGTCTTTTTGAAAAAAGACTTTATCTTGCAAATATTTAATTGAATTTTCTAAACTTATTTTCTCTGCATTTAAATTCTTTAATTTATCTATTAGTTTTCCTAGTTCTTTTGTCTCTTTTAAAAACGAATCCTTTAATTGTAGTATTAGTAATCTTAGACTTTCAATATCTTTTTTTAGGTTTATTTCAGTTACAAAATTAATAATTGTAGAATTATAATCTATCAAGAGTGATTTAGACTCTAACTCAAATAATTCACCATCTATTGATACCGATCTATATCCTTTTAAAGAAAGACTATAGGCTTCAGTGGCAGTTCTTACAACAATAGTATTTCCAAAAATAAAATGTACTAATTTGTTAAAATCAGACATTACAAAATTCGTTAAGTTACCTATAATAGATATATTTCCATTATCTGCCTCTTCCACTACTTTATCTGCTACTAATTGAATTACATCTAACGGAATTATTTTTACTCGAGGTAATTTCTTCACTTTTGCAAATTCTGCTATTTCTATCATGTCTTCTACATTATCAACAACTATTGCTTTCATCCAGTCTCCTCCAACAGCCATTACTGGTCTATGATAATTCTTATCCCATTTGATCAAATCATAAACTATTCCTACAATAGGTAATCGATTATTTTTAATAATTTCTGAAATTGTTAAATCTTCAAACATAGAATCTGTTAAAATTCTATTTTTTTCGTAAATTTTAAAGGATTCAGTATCAGAATTGTTTAATGTATTTTTCGATTGTTCTATATTATCATTGAATTCTTTTACTTTTGTTTCCATTAATGCTATTACTTTGTTTATTTTTTCTTGTTTTAATTTTAATTCTTCAAGAGTATTATTTTTATTTTGTAATTCTGCAGAAATTGTTAATATTTTACTTTTAATATTTTTGATCTTGAAATTTGTATCACTTAAATTATTTTTTATAATTTTTTTGTTTTCATATATTTTTAAAATGTCAAGCTCAAACTTGTTGTTTAATGATATAATTTTTGAAAGCCTCTCATTTATTTTCTGTGCTTTAATTTCTATTTGTTGATTTAAAGTAGATTGACTTAAAATATTATTGTCTACTAGATATAATTCATTAATATGACTGTTTTTTCTTTTGTTTATACTTTCAACATCCTTTTCCAAAACTTGAATTATATCTAAAAAATCATTAGCTTTTTTCTTTGATTCTATTTCTGCAATATTATTCATTATTAATTTCTGATTTATATGTTCAACTCTGGAAACTATTTCTTTTAACATGGCTTTGGACTTTTCTACATCGTATACTATTGATGAAATTCTATTACTTATATCAGCTTTTTCCTTATTTATTACATCTACTTCTTTAATGAATTTTGTTTTTTCGAAATCTAATTTTTCTAGTTCTTCTTTTGTTTGCTTTAATTCTGAACTTATACTTTGAGATTTTAATTTCTTTGTTTCTAAGTCGTGGCTATTAATAGAAATATTTTTTTGGATTGATCTAATTTCATTTGAAAGTTTTATAGCCCTATACTTTTTCATATCATTTTCAATATGTTGAAATCGTAATTGTTCATTTCTTTCGACTTCTAATTCATCAATCCTTTTTCTTATTTCACTCATCCGTGCTAGAGCTATATCGAGTCTTCTATCGGCTTCATCTAATTGTTTTAACGATTCTTCTTTTTTTTCATCAAAATAAGACAAGCCAATAATATCTTCTATAATTTTTCTCCTTTCTTCAGAGTTTAACTCTGATATTCTTGTAATCATTCCTTGTTGTACAATATTTAATTTATTAGGGACTGCAACGACAATCTGCAATAACTCAATAATTGTTGATTTAGCTACCTTTTTTCCATTTAAGAGGTACTGACTTTCTCCTACTGAACCTTCCATTTCTCTAGTCAAAGTTACGTTATCGGAATCTATGGGAATACCTCTATTCTTATTATCAAAAGTAATACTTACTCTAACCAATTTGTGAGATTTATTTTGAGTGTCATGAAATAGTGATTGAAATTTATCTACTCGTAAAGCTTTGGGACTATTTTCGCCTAGTGCAAACATAATCGCATCTAAAACATTACTTTTGCCTGAACCATTAGGACCCGTAACGGCAACAAGTCCATTATTAAAATTAATTACAGTATTTTTAAAACCAAATGATTTAAAACCATATATTTCTAACTTTTTTATAAAAACCATTATTATTATTACAAGTAACGATTCTGATTCTATATTATATTTTTTATTGTAATCTAAAATTGATTCTTCAATTAGTTAATTTGAAATATTTTTCTTTTATCTATTACTTTGAATTTAATTTTTTTATAAAAATCTATATAATTGTCATTTTGAAAGGTTTGTAAAAATATCTTATCATACTTCATTGTATATGCTATTTGTAAAGAAGTCTTTACAATCATTTTAGCAATGCCTCTACTTCGATATTCTGGTAGTGTTCCTAAACAATATAATCCTAAACATCCATATTTTTCAAATAATAGACAAACGCCTACAGGAATATTGTCATTGTCAATACCTCCATTATGAGTATCATTATTCTTATTCTTGTTTTCCTTATTCTTACTCTTGCTCTTATTCTTATTCTTTAACGTAGCAAGAAGAAATACAAATTTTTGTTTATTTTTATTTACAATTTCCATAAAAGGACAATGATCTTTAATATTAAAAGATTGACAGAAAATATTTGTCCATATATTAAGCAATACAGTATCATTGATTTTAGTAACAGAAATTTCTTTTTCCGTATCTATTGATGTAGTAGTAATTAATTTTGTTGGTGATTCTAAGGTATAAATGGAATCAACATAAATAAAATTACTTTTTTTAAATTGTTTTCTCAAATAATTGGTCTCATTTTTTAAATGTAAATATCCTGAAATTCCTTCGAGAGTGAGAAAACTCTTTAAAAATATAAGAGATTTAAGAATATCATTTTCATTGTCAAAATATATTCTATTAAAAAAATAATCATCGCTAAAGTTTCTATTAAAAAAGAGATTAATAGAAGTATTCTCACACTGTTTCAAAGTTATAAAATTAGTCCACAATGAACAAAATTCTAATTCATTTTGTAAATATCTATGGTATTTAATATTCGAGTCCGAGAATTTTCACCATTTTGCCAATATCTGCTTGAAAAGACACTTCATTTAAAGAATTTTTTAATGTGTTAATTGCTTCTATAGTATTTAGATCATCGTCCAAGTAACTCATAAATTTTTTAAAAGCAGGATTTTGATTTTTAGAGTTGAGATTTGATTTTTCAAAATTTAATATATATTCTTGGAGTTTGTAATCTAATTTCTGGTAATCTCGTAATTTTCGTTCATTAAATGACATTTGAGATCTATAATGCTCAGAATAAGAATAAAGTTTTAATGTATTAGAGTTATATTTTCTTAATAGTTCTTTTATTTTAATTCCATTATTGGATGACTTTGACATTTTCTTATTTTTATTATATACTAGTCCTACATGAATCCAAAATCTTGGATATTTGAAATTTTTGTTAATTTTTGATAAAATCGAATTGATATTTTCATGATGTGGAATTAATAAATCAGTTCCTCCACCATGAATATCATATTGTCCTCCAAATAAGCTTGTAATAACAGAAACATCTTGGATATGCCACCAGGGTATTCCTTTTCCTAAATCACCACCAGGATAAAAATAATCTAATGTATCAGCGCAGTTCCATAAGAGAATATCATCTGAATCCTTTTTTCCAGGCGCTATATCAAATCTAGTTTCTGCAATCTCATTTTTAAGTTTCTTAGATAAGTTTCCTAATATTTTTCCTTTGTCTAAGTATATATTTCCAAAACTCTGGTATGCATCTTTTTGGTATATTAGGTTTTGAATTATTTTTATCATTTGAGGCATAAAATCTGAGACCTTAGCAAAAATCATTCCATCTTTAAAGTTTAATTGTTTAGATAACTCTAATAGTTCATGTATCTTTGGTTCTACATAAAGATTTGGTTCCATTCTATTGTTTTTTGATTGTGAAAATATTTTGGGATCAAGATCGGTAATATTTATAACAATAGTTGTTTGAATATTATGAAAATTTAAAATTCTGGAAAGTAAATCAAATACAAAAAAAACTCTTGCGTGACCAAAATGAAGATCTTGAGAAGAAGTGGGTCCACAAAGAAAAATTCTCATTTTCTTATTTTCTTTATCCAGAATTGATGTTTTTTTATTCTTCAGTATATCATAAATCTTCAAGAATAAAATTATAAACTAAATATTTAATTATAAATTTTCTTAGTTGAAAATTAGTTTATCTAAAGTTAATATTCTATAAAATCAAATTTTGCAGTACAGTTTTTTTGGATGTAGGTAATTAGGTCATTTCTTTTATCAAAATAGAATACTTCTTTTTTATTTTTTTTGATCCCACTTTCTATTTGAATGATAAATTGGTTATTGATATTTTTATTAATGAAGATATTAGAATTATTATGGGTACATATGATTTTGATACCTTCATCATAATCTAATTGATTTAATCGTGTATTCAAATATTTTAAATTATTTTTTCCTTTTTTTCTAATCAATTGTATGGTTGTCTCCGTTTTTAGATGCACTAACTACTACAAAAATTATAGAGAAATGTAATTTAACAATTTCACTCCTTACTTTTCATGTTCTCTTTTATTTATAATAATTTCATTAGTGATTTATAGTTTAAAAATAGGGATTTTCTAATGTTGAAAATAATCTATATATTATTAATACTAGTATTATCGATTTTTTTATTTGAAAATACCAAAGATGAATTTATTGCTTTTGGTAAAATTAATAGTGAGAACGGAACAATAAATATTATTGAAAAAAATGTGATTAGGACTGAATCCTTTCACAATACATCATTTAATATTGAATTATCTGATCTCTTTTATACAAATAGTGATGAGATAAATTTAAACAATACTTTACAATTAAATAGTAAGCCAATTGTAAGAATTAACACGAATGTTTTTAGTTGTGAACTAGAAAAGATAAATTCTGAAAGTATTTGTCTCTCATTGTCTAGTTGTGATGGAAGTGAACCTTGTCCGAAATTTGAGGAAATATCAAACTTGATTATAATGGGTAAAGAACCCATTTATTCCTTTATTGCTTCTGAGAAAGGTATACATTCCAAACTTGTAAAGTTACAACCTGGTGAATATGAAATTATTCCAAATAACAATGATGTCATTTCTTCAAATTATTGTAATGAGATTAAATTAGATGGTGCTAGTTTTGATGCATTCACAATGGGTCTAAGTATTTCACAAGATAATGCATCAGTTTTATGCATAAATATTGGTGATGGTTGTTATGGAATGATAAAAAGTGGTGAAACTAAAGTATGCGATATCAATAAAGTTTTTATAAAGAATTTAATGTAAAAGGAAAAGAGCAAACAATATACTTAAAAATAAAGAATTTAAGCGCTATTTCTTGAAACAGCTACTTCAATTGTTGATACATTCCGTGTATTGCCATCTTGTGATTGGACAGCTTCAGAGCCTAATTTTACTGATGCTACTTTGTAACCTAATGTATCCATTCTCTTAACAATTATCTGCGCAACATCCACAGCCCTAGGTATGCTTTTTCCTCTAGCTTTTATAACTACTGATGGTTCATTAGCAAGTTGAACCAAGGTGGCTGTGACATAAGTCATGAGCGGTTTTTTCCCGATAAAGATCTCATTGCTAGATTTTGATCGAGTCCTTTCTGTATTTTCGTTCTTTGAAGACATTTATTTAATTATTCATTGAAAGTAGAATATAATGTTTATTCAATAATTAGTCGTTTCGGTGGGTTGATCTTTAGCTAAATTATTGAGTATATTGTGAATATTCTCGGGATTTTCTTTTATATTATTGATTATATCTATGTCACTGATCTCATAGCAATGGAGTATATCGTCATTATCTTTATAAAAAAGAAAAATACGATTTTGATAAATACAATGATATAATTCTTCTCTTAGCATTTTATCCGGGTTTAACTTTATTCCATTGTCATTAATAATCACTGGATTTTCCAATGTATTATTAGGGGCTTTGGAATAAAAAAATCTATCTCAAAATACTTTTTTATATAATTATAGAATTTTAACTTTTTAATATTCTCTCTGTCTATATTATACTTGTATTATATGTTTAATACTGAAAATATCTATACAGATGAAAAAAGAATTATTTTTCATATTGATTTTGATTATTTCTTTGCTCAATGTGAAGAAATTAGAAATCCTTCAATTAAAGATATACCAGTAGTAATTTGTGTCTTCTCTGGAAGGACAGAATACAGCGGTATAGTAAGTACTGCAAATTATGTAGCACGAAAATATGGCATCAAAGCAGGAATTCCAATAAAAGTTGCCAAATCTAAATTGAAGGATTTTGATAACAAGATTTTTTTACCACTTGATATTGAATATTATAAACTTCTTTCCAATCAAGCAATGAAAATAATAATATCAGAGACAACAGTAAAAAATTATGAAATTATTGGTTTAGATGAATGTTATTTGGATTTGACTAATATTGTCACTGATTATAAAGATGCAATAAGTTTAGCTAGAGTGATAAAATATAGACTATCTAAAGCACTACATCTTTCCTGCTCAATTGGTCTATCTTATAATAAACTTTTAGCTAAAATCGCGTCAGAGTACAAAAAACCGAATGGATTATTTGTAATTGAACCAAATGAAACGTTAAAAATTATTTCAGACTTGGATATAAGCATTATTCCAGGTATAGGTCCAAAAAATAAAAGAAAATTAAATGAATTCGGAATAACGACATTTAAACAACTTTCAGAAATAGATATAGCATTTTTGAAGAAAAATTTTGGAAATTATTATGCTGAATTCTTACACAAATCTTCTATAGGAATCAATAACGATCCCATATATATAAAACAACAGAGTAAACAAATAACCCGAATTAAAACATTAAAAGAATATACTAGTGATATTGACCTTGTTAGAGCATTAATATCGGAACTTTGTAAATCAGTATATAGTGATGTGATTCAAAGAGAATTACATTTTAAAAGCGTTGGTTTAATATTTATTGATAATAAATTAGGTATTGTAAATAGATCAAAAAGCTTGAAAAATTATACACAAAATCTAAATGATCTAATCGACCATGCTAATTCAATATTTTTGGATTATATTTCAGTGTATGATCTTTTTAAATTACGACGAATTGGAGTCAAAGTTTCTGAAATAAAAAAGAATGAAGGTCAAAATACCTTATCTAATTATATAGAAAGTAGTAGTTAATATATACATACTGATAATATACTGACAAATTTTTTTCTCTTCACTTTAACTTATTATTTTTTATAAATTATTGCTTCTGTAAACCAGGTTGGAAACATCTCATTTGCATTTCGTAATAAATAATTTATGTTACTATCTAAAATATATGTTGATGCATGATCATCTTTGCTTCTTATACTTCGTCCATAAGTTTGAGTTAATCTAACCACTGTATTCCACAAATACCAATTCATATCTTTTTTTCTTAAGGCAGCAACTTTTTTATCACTTAAATCAGGATATGGAATTTTGATTATGATTTGAAATCTAGACAGGTCATCTTTTAAATCCAATCCTTGAAAAAATGAAGGAGAAATAAGGACAGTAGGCTTTGGGTTTTGAGAATGCCTTTGTAATATTTCTATTCTATCAGTAGTAGGACTAGTTTCTATGAGTCGTTCTAGGTTTTCTTTATTAAGATTTTTTTTAATAAATTCTAATTGAAAGTAAGAGGTTGTATGAATTATTCCTTTCTCCTTTTTATGTATACTCATTATATTATTAACTGTCTTGGCAATAGTTGGAAGATTATCGATCATGGTCTTACTGTTTAACCATGCTATATTCATTAAATGGATAGGTCTATTTTCTTTTGGAAAATCAGATTCCTTTATGCGTATAAACTTGATCTCATCTTCTGATAGACCAGAAAGGTTACAGAGATATTTCTTATTTAAAATGGTGGCACTCATAAATAAGCCATAGTTACTTAAATCAAGAATTTCTTTAAAGTAATTGGAAATATCCAAAGGTGTAAGTGTTATCTTTCTAATTGAATCTCTTGATTTACGATCTATATTTGTTACCAGCCAGTTATTTTTATTAGATTTCATATCATTAAGGACAAAGTGAAGATTCTTTTCCTTATTGATACAATCGATTAAATTCTTTTCAGTATATGGTTCTTTTAAATTATTATTTTCTATAGCAAATTCAATATCCTCAATAAAATCTAAGAGAGTATCTCTATATTCTTCGCAAAAATCAATCCATGTTTCTATTTCTTCTTCTTTTATAGTCGGTAATTTAAGCTTTGGAAATAGTCTTGTAATGTTGTCATTATTAATAATGAAACTTTTAAAATCAGAAATTTCAGATTCAATATTATGTACTTCATCAAATACCAATAATTCTCTTTTAGTAATAACATTAGAAAAATACAAGTCAGAGAGAAAATATTTGTAATTATAAATAGTATGAGAGGATTTTGTTGAAATCCATTTTTGATGAAAGTATTTACATGGTTCCCATTCTAAACTGTCAAATCGTAATTGTTTTTCATATTTTTTAATATACTTCATTTTTTCAAATTGTCCAATATTAACATTTTCAAATTTCGTTCCTAAACCATTCACTTTATAATCTAAAAGTCTAGTTTTATATACGCAATCAAATTCCTCTTCTGTTTGGCATGGACCGTATTCACATGTTTCATGGATTCCTTCAGTTTCTTTTAGTATACAACTGAAATTTCTTTTTCCTTTAGCTTCTTTAATGAAAGGAAAATCTGTAGAATATTGGTTTTGAAGATCTTTAGTAGCGGTACATATATGGGAGCTTCCTAAATAACGAGCCAAAGTTATAGCAATAGGGCTTTTACCAAAGCCAGTTGGTGCCTCAAGAAAAATGTATTTTATATTACTTTTGATACAATCTTCAATCTCATCACATACTTTTGATTGAGTCTTCCTAATATTTTGAAAGGGAAAATAATTTATTAAACTCATAATTTAACCAATAATTACCATAGATAATTTACTCTATAATTTAATTTGCTTTAGTCTAAATATTCTCATTAATGGTTGAATTCTTTTATATGCTTTAAGCTGATGCTGTTGTTCTTCTTCCCCTTATAACTTTTCTATTTCGCCTTTTGTTTACATAATGTCTATTAGGAATATTTCCAGTTATCCAATCTTCATTCAAGGGCTTTCGTGCTCTTCGAGCTGATTGTGGTCCAATTCTTTTACCTAAAAAAAGTCGACCTTTTTTTGCTATTTTTCCCATTGTCTAATTAATATTATACAAAAAGATTAATTAATTTATTGTTTGTTTGTTACTGGTATTTAAACCTAAAATTATTAAGATATTTATTCTAAGAAAATTTCCCCATTATTTTTGAAGAGATCTACTCTGTTTTTAACTATATCATGAATAATGATTAGTGTTTCATAAAAATTATATTTTTTTTGCAATGCTTGCATATAAAAATTCAATGTATAGAGATCATCAAAAATTTCTTGTACATTTATTATGTTTGTCAAATCCTCATTATATAGATTTATTTCAAATTTACGGTCATGAGTTTTGAGCACTTTTAATATTTTCATCTTTGTCAAATGTTAACATTAAGATTAAAATATCTTTTCAATTTAATGGATCAAAACAATCATAACTCAAATAGAGCCAAAATAATGATTGTGACAGAGTTAGAAGTTAATGAAAATACATTTAAAAGATTTGATACTTTATTAATTGATTTAATGGAAAAAAGAAAAAAAAATATGGATTATGATGATCTACTAAATGAATTGATAGATAATTATCAACAAAATAATTGGGATCAGTTTATGGTAGCCGGAGGGTAAATTATTACTTATTTAAAAAAATTTTAAAAATTATGATTATTTAACTATTTTATCTTATAATTTGGATATTTTGTGTAAGTTATAATCTATTAAGAATTTTAGGAAATCTTAATAGCAATTCATTTTTCCAAGAATAGAAGTACCATGGATCTCATGTATTATGTTATACATAAGTAAGAAGCTAATAGTAACATACTGCCATACTTGTCGATTCTATATGAAAGTCGAAATGATATTAAGATGTATTAGATATATAATTCTTTTGTGTTGATGTTTTTTCTTAATGTTGATTTTTTATTGTTAACAGTGATTCTTCTACTGTTTCTATCAGATTATTTATTGTTATTGGTTTTTGAATAAACTTATATTCTAAAGTACTCTCATGTCTATCGTCATAAGCACTTATCAAAATCACTTTGATATTACTATTAATTTCTCTAATTTTTTTACCTAGTTCATATCCATTTAATTGAGGCATTATGTACTCAGAAATTACCAAATTGCAATATGTATGATTGTTCTGAATAAACTCCAATGCAATTTTGGGATGAGTAAATCCACGAACTTTATAGCCATTTTTTTCCAAAATTTCTTTAAACAAATCAACTAAATCAGGATCATCATCAACTATAATAACAGAGTATTTATTAATATTAAGGTCAATATCATTGAGAATCCTATTCATAAAATATATAGAAATATGTAATAGATAAGTGTACTTATTAATATTCTATAATATAATATGGCTATTTAATCATCTATAAATAAAATGATATTGAAGCATTCAATAGATAATTTACGCTAAAATTGAAAAGATATAGAAATACCTTGATACCTATCTGTATTGCTTAATACCAAAAAGCCTTTCTCAATTAATAATCTAATCAAAGACCATCTCAATAATTGTTAAATTAATTAATACATCTAAAAGAAAATGAAGATAAATATTAAATATGTATTGTATATGTAAAATGAGAATTGTCTATCAGATATTTTGAACTCCAATTAAAGACACAATAAGATTAAATATATTTTTTGTTATAACTTTGGAGACAGTTGAAAATATCATCCTAATTTGAGAATTAAGTTCT
>OBLS010000080.1_pt1 | contig 24434 bp, 19 predicted proteins | sample 1519901 | NCBI WGS metagenome assembly OBLS01 (sample SAMEA3113585, study PRJEB22503) | soil metagenome | reverse complement strand
ACCAGCGCCTGGACCCGCCGGCGCAGCGGCTGGAACAGCCCGGCCACGGCCAGGGTGGCCGCGGCCACGGCCAGGCTCCCCGACCCCGCCGCCAGCTCCGAGGCCGCCGGGACGACCAGCAGGTACGGGACGATCAGCAGGGCGGTGACCACCGCGTAGGTGACCGTCCGGCTGACCAGCCGGTCCAGGTCCCAGAGCCGGTAGCGCAGCACCGCCACCGCCACCGCCACCGGGACCGACAGCAGCATGGGCAGGGCGAAGGCGTCCTTCAGGGGCAGGATCCCGAGCTGCTCGAGCGGGACCAGCACCAGCGGCGCGGCCGCGGCGCTGATGGCCCCGGCCGCGACCCAGCGCATCTGCTGGCGCTCGACCCCGGCCGAGGACCGGAAGCGGAGCACGGCGCACAGGGCCGCCGCCGGGAGGCAGGCGAACTGCAGCGCGAAGCCGGCCCAGCTGAGGGTGGCGGCGGCCTCGCCGGCCCAGCCGCCGAGGGCGAACGGCTTGGCCACCGGCACGGGTGTCTGGGTCATCGGGTCCGACGACAGGCACCAACCGATGACGTTGATCGCCGTGGCGGCGATGGCGGCGGCCGCGACCAGCCGCCAGCGGGGCGAGCGCAGCCGCCCGTCCGGCAGCAGCAGCAGGGGCAGGGTGATGGCCAGGGTGATGCCAACCGCCCAGAGGGTGTCGCCGGCCAGGGCGCCCAGCCGCGCCACCGGGGGCAGCGGGCGGCCGCTGAGGAGCAGCTCGTCGACCCATGGGTCGAAGGGGACGGGCACGGTCCAGGCCAGCCCGGCGGCCGCGTACAGCCAGCCGATCGGGTTGCCGGGGCGCCGCAGGGTCAGGACCAGCCCGATGGTGGCGAACAGCAGCCAGACGGTGCCCTCGACCGCGCCGTTGACGAGTGTGTCGGAGGTCAGCGGCCGGGTCACGGCCAGGGTGACCGCCAGCCCGCCGAGCAGGCAGGCCAGGGTGCCCAGCCACAGCGACCAGGCGAGCAGGGTCCGGCTCGGCACGCGCATGGACGCGAGGGTATGGGACCAGCGGTACGGGAGCGTTACGGCCCGGCCAGGCGGGCGGGCTGGTTGACATACGGGCAGTGGCGGCAGCCGCTGTCGCAGCAGGTGCCGCGCTCCCACAGGTAGGCGGCGGTGAACGACCACCAGCCGGTGGCCGGGTCGAGGTAGCCGTCCTCGCCGGCGTCAAGGGCCCGCCCGTGGGCGGCCAGGATGGCCTGGTAGTCGGGCCGGGCCGGGTCGAGGCGGCCCGGGTCGGGCACGGCCAGCGGGGCCGGGAGTCGAGGGTCGCGGGCGGTCACCGGACCAGCGTAGCCGGACCGCGCTCTGGGATAGGCTCGTGCCCAACTCCGGCACGGCTCGGCTCGCGGAGCCGAAGCCCCGACGCGTCACCGTTCAAGGAGCTCACATGGGCATTCCCAGCGCCTCCTACTCGATCACCATGCGGGTGCACCTCGGTGCCGACCCGCTGGGCATCGGCCGCATCACCACCGCGGTCGGCGAGTCGGCGGGCACCGTGGTGGCGGTCGACATCGTCGAGTCCCACCCGGAGCTGCTGGTGGTCGACCTCACCTGCAACGCCGTCGACGCCCGCCACGCCGACGCCATCACCCAGGCGGTCGGCCGGATCGACGGCGCCGACGTCCACGCCGTCAGCGACCGGACGTTCCTGCTCCACCTGGGCGGCAAGCTCGAGGTCGCCTCCAAGGTGCCGCTGCGCACCCGCGACGACCTGTCGATGGCCTACACCCCCGGGGTGGCCAGGGTCTGCCGGGCGATCGCGGCCAACCCGGCCGACGCCCGCAAGCTCACCATCAAGCGCAACACCGTGGCCGTGGTCACCGACGGCTCGGCCGTGCTCGGCCTCGGCAACATCGGCCCCGAGGCGGCCATGCCGGTGATGGAGGGCAAGGCCCTGCTGTTCAAGCAGTTCGCCGGGGTCGACGCCTGGCCGGTCTGCCTGGCCACCCAGGACACCGACGAGATCGTCCGCACGGTCGAGCTGCTGGCCCCCGGCTACGGCGGGGTCAACCTGGAGGACATCGCCGCCCCCCGCTGCTTCGAGGTCGAGCGCCGGCTGCGGGAGTCGCTCGACATCCCGGTGTTCCACGACGACCAGCACGGCACGGCCATCGTGGTCCTGGCCGCCCTGACCAACGCCCTGCGGGTGGTCGGCAAGGACCTGGACGCGGTCCGGGTGGTGCTGTCGGGCTCGGGGGCGGCCGGGGTCGCCATCATCAAGATCCTCCAGGCCGAGGGGGCCGGCCAGATCATCGCCTGCGACCGCAACGGCGTGCTCCACAAGGGCCGCGAGGGGCTGGACGAGAGCAAGCGCTGGGTGGCCGAGCACACCAACCCCGACGGCCTCACCGGGTCGCTGCGCGACGCCCTGGCCGGCGCGGACGTGTTCGTCGGGGTCAGCGGCCCCGGCATCCTCGAGCCGGCCGACATCGCCACCATGGGCGGGGACGCGATCGTGTTCGCCCTGGCCAACCCCGACCCCGAGGTCGACCCGGCCGGCGCCCGCCGCCACGCCGCCGTGGTCGCCACCGGCCGCAGCGACGAGCCCAACCAGATCAACAACGTGCTCGCCTTCCCGGGGGTGTTCCGGGGCGCCCTTGACGCCGGCGCCCACACCATCTCGGAGGCGATGAAGGTGGCCGCGGCCCGGGCGATCGCCGCCCGCGTGCACGACGACGAGCTCCGCCCCGACTACATCGTCCCCAGCGTCTTCGACCGCGGGGTCGCCCCCGGGGTGGCCGCCGCCGTCCGCCAGGCCGCCGAGGTGGAGTGACGGCGTGACTCCCGGCATCGACCTGGCCGGGGTCACCGGCTGGTTCGAGGCCGAGGTGGCCGGGGTCCGGCCGCCCCTGCGGGTGGCCCAGATCGCCGGGGGCCGCTCCAACCTCACCTACCGGGTCGACGACAGTGCCGGGTCGAGCTGGGTGCTGCGGCGCCCGCCCCTGCACGGGGTGCTCCCCTCGGCCCACGACATGGGCCGCGAGCACCGGGTCATCTCCGCCCTGGCCGGCACCCCGGTCCCGGTCCCGGCCACCTTCGGGCTGTGTCAGGACCCGGCCGTCACCGGGGCCCCGTTCTATGTGATGGAGCACGTCGAGGGCATCGTCCCCCGCGACGAGGCCACCGTCGCCGCCGGCCTGGACGAGCCGGCCAGGGGGGCGGCCGCCGCCTCGCTGGTCGACGCCCTGGTCGCCCTCCACCGGGTCGACCCCGAGCGGGTCGGGCTGGGCGACCTCGGCCGCCACCACGGCTACCTGGAGCGCCAGCTGGCCCGCTGGCAGCGCCAGCTCACCCAGACCCGCACCCGGCCCCTGCCCGCCCTCGACGAGGCCCACCGCCGCCTGGCCGCCAACCTCCCCGCCCAGGCCGGCCCGGCCCGGATCGTCCACGGCGACTTCCGCCTCGACAACGTCGTCCTCTCCCCCGCCGGCCAGGTCCTGGCCGTGCTCGACTGGGAGCTGTGCACCCTCGGCGACCCGCTGGCCGACGTCGGCCTGCTCCAGGTGTACTGGGCCGAGCCCGGCGACCAGACCCTCCCCCTCGGCTCGGCCCCAACGGTCATGCCCGGGTTCCCCGGCCGGGCCGCCGTCGCCGAGGCCTACGCCACCCTGTCCGGTCGCGACCTCTCCCAGCTCGACGTGTACGTGGCCTTCGCCTCCTGGAAGCTGGCCGTCATCCTCGAGGGCGTGGTCGCCCGCCACGCCACCGGCGCCTACGGCGAGGGCGACGACACCTGGCGCGGGTTCGCCGAGGTGGTCGTCCAGCTGGCCGACCGGGCCCTCGAGCTGACCGACCGGTTCGCCTAGCGAATGGCCCGGCGGCGGCTGGTGCCGGCCTCGGCCGGGTTGACCATGGCCTGGAGCTGGCGGTCGCGGAACCAGGGGCGCAGGGTGATGGGGGCCGGCGGCAGGTGGCCGTAGAGCAGGACCCCGTGGCCGGGCGAGATCCAGCCGAGGGCCTCGGCCGGTGAGGCGCCGCCGCGGCTGCGGGCGGCCCGGGCGGCGCGGGCCGACTCGGGCCCCTCGCCGCGGTCCTTGGCCGCCTTGGCCAGGGCGGCCGGGGTGGCCAGGTGGCGGATGGTCTCGTCCCCGAGCAGGTGGGAGAGATGGGCCAGGGTCTCGGCGTCGGTCACGCCGCTCAGGACCACCTTGGCCAGGTGGTTCGAGAGCACCGCCTCGGCCCGGTCGTCGTAGCGGGCCCGCATCTGCGACAGGTGCCGGAAGGTGGTGACCAGCTGCACCCCGTAGCCCCCGGCGCTGGCCGCGTACTGGTCCAGCTGGGGCAGGGCGGCCGAGCTGGCGGCGTCGTCGAGCACCACCAGCAGGGCCGGGTCGATCGGCGCGCCCCGGTTGCGGGAGCGCTCGAAGGCCAGCTCGATGACGTCCTGGACGAGGGCCACGCTCAAGGGCCCGAGCCGCCGCTGCTCGTGCGCGGGCAGGTTCACATAGGCGGTGTTGGCCACCCCGTCGAGCAGCTTCTCGGCGGTGAACCGGGTCCCGGCCGACGCCTCCTTCACCGTCGGGTCGGTGTAGGCGGCGATCACCCCGAGCACCTGGGAGTAGATCTGGCTGCGGCGCTGCTCGGCCAGGCTCCAGATCGACTCGAAGGCGTCGAGGGCGGCCGGCTCGTTGGCCACGTTGATGGCGGCGGTGATCTCGGCCCGGTCCTGGCGCTGGCCCCAGCGGAGCACGTCGCTCATGGTGCGGCCGGAGATGGCCGCGGCCAGCAGCATGGCCGCCAGCAGGTTGGTGGTGGCCCCGGGGATGGCCTCCATCTCCCGCTCGGCCCGGCTGTTCAGCCGGCTGGCGTTGACCAGCGACAGGGCCATCCGGTAGGCGCCCTCCCAGGTCTCGCAGCGGGGCAGCGGCGACCAGGTGTTGGCCTCCATCCCGGTCGCGCCGGCCGGGTCGTAGAGGAAGACCTCGCCCTTCTGCCAGCGCCGGCCGATGGTGGAGCGGATCAGGTCGGGCTTGACGCAGGCGGCCAGCACCGGCCCGTCCCACTCCAGGATGGCCGGGATGGTCAGGCCGCTGGACTTCTGGCTCTGGGTCGGGCCGAGGGCGATCACCGCCTGGAGCGGCTCGGCCGCGACCAGGCGGCCGTTCACCCGGCCCAGGGTGACCCGCCAGGGGGTCGGCCCCTTGACGTACAGCTCCCGGAACAGCTGGGGGCGGGCCCAGCCGGTCGGCCCCACCTGGTCGCCCGACGGGGTGGCCCGCTCGACCACCACGGCCCGCCCCATGCGGCGGCGGGCCGAGCGCATGAACGACGACAGGAAGACCCAGGCGGTGGCCAGGACGGCCAGCAGGACCATGAAGGTCGCCCAGAACAGCACCGGCCCGGGCAGCAGCTGGCGGTCGTCCGCGGGCCAGGCGGCGGCCGGGTCCAGCGGGTGGCGCGGCACCCTGGTCACGATCACGCCCATCTCCGACAGCGACACGTTCGGCCAGGTGCCGGAGTTGACGAACCCCGCCACCTGCCCGGTCAGCCAGAGCATGAAGGTGGCCCCGAGCAGGATCACCACGATCATCAGCAGCGCCTGGTCGAGCGGACCCTCCCGCCTGACCGCCGGCCGCAGGCTCATGACGCCGAGTCGACGGCCTCGTCGGCCTCGGTGACCCAGGGCGCCGACCGCGGGCCCATGTTGGCGTCGGTGTCCACGATCTCCCGCTCCAGCAGCGGGTCGATGCGGTGCTGGACGATGAACGACCGCCGCCCCACCCGCCACAGGGCCTCGCCCCGCTCCAGCATCGGGATCTGCTCGACCTCGGTCTGGGTCAGCCCCAGCAGCTCCCGGGCCTGCTCCACCTCACCCGGCGACTGCCGGTAGATGACCCGGGTCTCGGAGTCCTCCAGCAGCCCCTTGGCCAGCTGCACCTGCTCGCTCCCGGAGTCCCCGGCCGCGGTCAGGTCGGACAGCCGGTGCATCACCGCGATGTTCTGCACCCCGTACTGCCGGGCCAGCTTCCAGCTCTCCCGCAGCCAGCGCGCGATCGCCAGGTGCCGCAGCACCACCCACGCCTCGTCCAGCACGACGATCCGCCGCACCCCGTCGTTGCGCGCCCACGACCCCTGCAGCCAGGCCGCCGTGCACGCCATCAGGATCGGCCGGGCCTCGTCCTTGACCTCCCGGAGGTTGAACACCACCAGCCGCCCCGACAGGTTCAGCCCCGGCGAGGTCGGCCCGTCGAACATCCCCCGGAGGTCCCCGGCCCCCATCCGCCGCAGTGACAGCGCCAGCTGCCGCCCGTCCTCGGCCAGCCGCGCCGTCGACGTCCGCAGCTCGTGCGCGGTCGCGTCCGAAGGCTCCAGCAGCCGGTTCACCACCTGGGGGATGATCGGCTGGCTGTTCCGCCTGGCCGCCTCCACCACCGCCTCGTCGTGCGCCCGCTCCAGGCAGGCATCCTCCTCCGGCCGCAGATTGCGCCCCAGCATCACCCCCGAGATCGACCGCAGCAGCGCCAGCTGCGCATCCCCCCCGATCATCGGGTCCAGCGGGTTCAGCCGCAGATTCCCCCCACTGGCGAACCGGATCGGCTCCACCCCGCACATCGCCGCCAGCTGGTCGTACTCCCCCTTCGGGTCGATCACCCAGGCAGTTCGCCCGAAGAGCATCTGCCGCCAGAGGAAGGTGTTGTGCACCACGATGTCGTTGGCGATGAAGCAGGCGGTCGGCTCGACGGTGAGGTCGTAGACGTGCCGCTCGCCGACGTCCTCGATGGCCACGACGCGGTCCCAGAAGATGTCGGAGTCGAGCAGCCAGCCGTACCGGTCGGCGATCCCGTGGACCTCGCAGAAGGCCCGGAAGGCCGGCCGGTTGATGCGGCCGGTGCTCAGGTTGAACAGGTGGCTGAACTGGAACCGGTACGAGGCGCCGAGCAGCCGCTCGATCTTGCGGAACGGCGCGGTGTCGACCCGGCCGTCCGGACCACGGGTGAAGGTGGCCAGCTCGGCGCGGAGCTCGGCGGACGCCGAGGGGGCGCCGCAGTTCGCCTGCACCGGCCGGGTGCGGGCGGCGCACAGGGCCGCGAGCTTGGCCCGCTTGCGCCCCCAGAGCGGGATCATGTCGAGGAATGCCTGGTCGCACTGGGAGTAGACGCGCAGGTTCCAGGCGTCGAAGGGCCGGTCGCCGATGGCGGCGGCGCGGAACCGGACGCGGCTCTGCACGCCGAAGCGCAGCAGCAGGTGCTGGAGCTGGCGGACCATCCGCTCGGACGCCAGCGTGACCTCGACACCGGTCCTGGACACGCTGCCGTCGCACATCCAGAAGACCCCGAGGAAGCGAGCCAGCTGGTCGGCCGGGAGCCGGAACACCGAGTCGGGGATGACCTTGTGCCTGGCCAGCGCCCGCGGGACGCCGTTGCGGCGCAGCAGCGTCGCGACCGCGCCGCGGCGGCTCGAGTGGCCGGGCGCGTAGCGGCTCGGCTGGCCCTTGACGTTGCCGCCGCGGGTCCGGGTCGCGGTCAGGGTCGGCGCGCCGCAGCCACAGGCGCAGCGCCCGTCCGGCGGGCCATCGAACGTCACGTGCCCGGTGAGGGCGTAGTCGTAGCGCCCGACATGGCGCACCCTGAACCCGAGCCGCTCGCCGGCGGCCCGCATCCGGTCGATGATCTCGGGCTCGTCGGACGAGAACTGGACGTTCCCGGTCTGGCTTGGGACGTAGCAGCCCTCGGCCAGCAGCACGGCGAGGACGTCGACCTCCTCGTCCAGCAGGCGGACCGGCTCCTCCGGGAGCGGGACCCTGGCCGGCAAGGCGGCCGTCTCCCCCACCTTCAGGGTGTCGGCGCGCCGCCATCCGTCCGGCATCAGGTACGGGTGCTCGGGCGTGGTCGTGACCGAGCGGCCGGACGCGAAGCTGATCCGGAGGCGGCAAGGCGGCCGTCTCCCCCACCTTCAGGGTGTCGGCGCGCCGCCAGCCGTCCGGCAGCAGGTACGGGTGCTCGGGCGTGGTCGTGACCGAGCGGCCGGACGCGAAGCTGATACGCAGGCAGGGCGACAGGCCGACGTCGACCTTGGCCGTGATCGGCGCGGCCTCGACGTGGCGCTGGTCCCGGAGGGTGAGCACCCGGTCCACCAGCGGGTCCTTGAAGACCTCGGCGATGGTCCGCGGCACCCCGGTCCGGGGGTCGACAACCTCGGTGTCCTCGTCGAGGCACTTGACCAGCGACGACTTCGCATACCCGATCTGGCCGATCACCAGCATGTTGGGGCCGGTGATCTCCTTTCCGTACAGCGCCCAGGCGTCGTAGCAGAACGAGCCGCCGAAGACGTCGCGGCCGATGTAGACGCCCTCGCTGCCCAGACCGCCCTCGGAGATGAAGGGGTAGGCGGCCTGGAGGTGGGCCGTGGTGACCCGGTGGGCTGGGCGTCGTGGCTTGGTCCTCATTTGAGGCCTCGGCCCATGGGCAAGGTGTAGGAGAAGCAGAGCTCCTGCTCGCCGTCGCAGCGTTGCAGCTCCAGGCGGGACTGGCCGGCTGCGTGCTCGACCTCGCCGGTGGCTTCGGCGAGGGCTTCGGGGTTGTCGGCGGTGACGGTGATGTAGCCGGAGAAGCGGACGTCGGCGTGGCCGTCGGCGAGCTCCTGCTCGCGGCGGGAGACGGCGTCGGCCTGGTTGCGGCGCTTGGCGGTGCCGAGGAAGCCGAGCTTCTGGCGGAGCTCCTCGTCGGCCACGTCGGCGGTCTTGGCGAACCCGACGGCGCGCATCGCCTTGAGGGGCGGGACCGGCTCCATGGTGACGGCGACGGTGCGCTGGGAGCGGGTCTGGACCAGGAGGGGGGCCAGGAAGTCGGGGCCGACGTCGATGCGGGGCCACTCGGCGATCCAGTAGGTGGCGTGGACGACGTCGTTGGTGCGGTAGTAGCTCCAGTGCTCCTCGGCCTCCATGGGCCAGGCGTTGCGGGGGGAGACGCCGCCCCCGCGGTCGGGGTCGACGCTGGCCAGGCGGGCCAGGTTGGCCCGGGCGTGGGGGTCGTACGACAGCCGGATGGTGGCCGCCAGGCGGCGCGGGCCGAGGGCGTGCAGGACCTCGACCTCGGCCGACTCGAGGCGGCGGGCCATCGTCTCCAGCTCCCGGGCCAGGACCATGCAGGCGCCGGTGTCCTTGCCGCCGGCCTGCTTGATGGCCCGGCCGGCCTTGCCGGCGTTGACCTGGAGGACGATGAAGAGCTCGTGCTGCTCGGTGACCGGGGCGGCGGCGTGGGTCAGGCGCAGGTAGCTCTGCAGGGGCAGGGCGTCGAGGCCGATGGAGGGGTCGATGGCCTCGCGCAGGTAGCGGCTGAGGGCGTCGGGGTCGTCGGGGGCGGTGCGCTCGATCCACTGGACCCGGCTGATCGGGCTGCCCTCGCGGGCCAGGCCGGCGATCACCCCGGCCCAGCCGGCCAGCCGGTGGGCCTTGTCGACCGGGTCGAGGAGCACGAACGAGCGTGCCCGGGCCTGGATGACGGCCGAGAAGGTGTGGTTGGGCCGGTCGGCGAGCACGCCCAGCTCGACCCCGCGGAACGGGAAGGCGAGCAGCTCCACCTTGCCGATGGTGTCGGGCAGCTTGACGGGCTCGTCACCGCCGGCGAAGCGGGTGCCGGCTTCGGGGGCGCGCGAGCGGAAGCGGCTGCGTCCGGTCGCCTTGCGGGCCATGAACACTCCGATCACGGGGACCCACTCGTTGAGGGGCCGCCCATAGAGGGGCACGAAGGTGAGCAGCGCCCCCAGGCTGAGGAGGATCACGCCGCCCAGCAGCCCGAGGCCGCTCTTGAGGGCCTGGACCAGGAGGATGGTGAAGAACACGGCCGCGGCCAGGATCACCAGCTGGCCGGGGCGGAGCGAGCCGACCCAGCCGCGCCGCTCCAGCGGCCCGAAACGGTAGCGGATCTCCAGGGGGCTACGCATCCGACTCCCCGCCGGACAGGTCGGGCAGCTTCAGGGGCTTGGCCGAGCTGGAGGCGCCGCCGTTGCCGCCGATGTTGGCCGGGGCCGGGCGGGCCGAGGAGCGGATCGCCGCCGGGGCCGCCGGCTCCCCGCCGCCGCCCTCGTCGGCCGAGCTCATGGCGGCGAAGCTGGAGGTGGCGCGGTTGCGGGCGGTGCCGATGACGGCCGCGCCGGCGGCGGCCGCGGCCGCCGGGGGGCCGAACCCGGCCGCCGCCGGGCCGGCGCCGGCGCTGGTCCGGAAGCGGGTGTTGATCATGCCCGAGACCACCGAGGAGCTGGTGGTGAGGGCGGTCGCGCCGGTGGTGGCCTGGCGCAGGGCGGCCCGCTGGTGGCCGGCCGTGACCACCGCCGCCTCGGCCAGGGGGATGAGCTTGAGCAGGGCGATCGGGGTGAAGGCGGCCATCAGCAGCAGGGCCCCGCCGGCCAGGACGCCCTCGAACTTGTCGCCCAGCCCGCCCCGGGCCAGCCCGGCCGTGGCCAGGTTGATGATGGCCACGATGAAGACCTTGGCGAAGATGATGGCGATCAGGAACTCGATCAGGCGCCGGCACCAGCGCCAGCCGGCCGGCCAGATCATCGCCGCCAGGGCCAGGGGCAGGAACAGCACCGAGATGTAGATGGCGGCCGCCCGCAGCAGCAGCTCCAGCCAGATCGACAGCGCCCCCAGGGTGACGATCAGGGCCCCGAGCAGGACCCCGAACACGGGGGCGGCCGGGTTGACCGAGCCGGCGCCCAGCCCGGCCAGGGCGCTGCCGGCGTCGCTCATGAACTTCTGGGCGTCGGCGGCGGCGTTGCCGCCGAGGGCGGCGCTCATCCAGTCGCTGATGTTGATCAGGATCTGCACCATGGCCGGCCCGACGGCCGACAGGATGGCCGCCAGGGGCAGGAACACGAAGGCCGAGCGGATGGCCTGCATGCCGTCGGCCCGCACGATCGACTGGGCGACCGAGACCAGCAGGATGGGCAGGGCGATGATCACGGCCAGGGCCAGCATCACCCGGTACTGGGAGGCGAACCAGTCCGCGTTGACCACGTCGGGGCTGGTGGTGCCGTGGATCAGGCCGCCCACCTTCTCCAGGAAGAACTTGCCGGCCGCGGCCACGGCGGCGGTGAAGCTGCGCAGGGCGCTGTCGCCGGCCGTCTCGACCACGTTCTGGGCCGCCCCGGCGACCGCGCTGGTGACCGCCTGACCGGGGTTGGTCCCGGCCTTGCAGACGTTGCGGGCCACCGGGTTGGGGATGTTGTCGCAGCGCTCCTGCCCGGGGTCGGGTGGCTGGTCCTGGGCCATGGCGGCCGGGGCCAGCACCACCAGCAGGGCGGCGAGGGTGGCGACGACCAGGACCGCGCGGGCCCAGGCGCGCCTACGGTCCTGGTGCATAGGTGAACTCCTTGAACTCGTTGGCCTTGTCGACCAGCTCGGGGGCGGCGGTCGGGGGGGCGACGTCGGCGATCGGGACGGGCCCGTCGGTGGTGGTGCTCTCGACCTGCTTCCAGTCGCCGTCCGCCCAGCGCAGGGTGACGGTGGTCGTGCCCCAGCCCTCGCGGATCGGCACCGGCACCTTCCCGCCGATGGACCCGCCGACGCTGGTCACCCAGATGGCCACCTTGGCGGCGCCGTTGTCGTAGTCCTCGACCCGCCAGCCGACCGGGGTGGCCCGCAGCAGCACCTGGGTGTCGTCGTCGGCCCCCCCGGTGACGCCAAGGCCCTGGCGCAGGGACACCACCGCCTGGTCGAAGGTCTTCTGGAGGCGGGCCTTGGCCTCGGGGGCGGCCAGGGCGTCGATCGCCGCCCGGCGCCTGGTGGTGTCGAGGATGAGGTCGTTGGACAGGACGCTGGTGTAGTTGGCCGCGGCGGCCACCGCGCCCTGCTGGGTGCGGGCGTAGCCGATCCCGACCCCGGCCTTGAACCGGCGCGGGCCGACCCTGCTGGCGGCCCCCTCGGCCGGGGCCGCGGCGGCCGTGCCCGGGGTGGCGGCCACCGTCGGGGAGGGGGTCGCGGCGGCCGCCGGCGCGCTGGTCGCCGTGGCCGCGCCGCCGTCCTGGTCCCTGGTCATGGAGGCCCGCCCGATGACCATGCCGCCCAGGAACAGGACGACGGCCAGCAGCACCAGGGTCAGCAGCCGGGGGGTGCCGCTGGCCCCGAACCGCCGCTGCTCGGGAAGCCGGTACAGCACCCGGGCCCGCTGGTCGCCGACGGCCATCGGCCTCACCTCCCCGGCAACGCCGGCAAGGCCCGGCGTGCCGGCCGGGCCCCCGGCGTCGGGGAGCTCGCCATCAGCGTCCTAGGCGGTCTGACCGAGCGAGAACGCCCAGTTGACCAGGGCCGCGGCCGCGCCGACGATGACGGCGCCGACCACCGAGTACAGGGTGGCCCGCTTGCCCACCGCGGCCTGGTGGTAGTTGGACGACAGCGAGCCGACGCCCCACATGGCCCCGCCGATGATGATGCCCACCAGGGAGAGCAGCAGGGCGAAGGCGCCGATCCCGTTGATCAATTGCTGGACGGGACCGGCACCGGGGATGGCGTCGAAATCGGGGGTGAAGTTCACCCGGTCCTGGGCGACCACGATCATGCGCAACAGCATCGGTAGTTCCTTCCGATGGTCATGCCGTGAATCCATCGGCCACGGCGGCGGCTACCTCCAAGTACGCGCGTCTGGTAACGGGGCGCAAACGGTCGACCTGGGTCTCGGCCCCGGCCGACAGGTGCGGGTCCCACGGCACCCGGACCACGGTCCGGCAGCGCCCCTGGAAGTGCTCTTCGATCTTGTCCACCTCGACCAGGCCCTCCTCCCGCACCGCGTTGACGACCGCGATGGCGTTGCGGACCAGCTCGGCGTGGCCGTTCTCGTTCAGCCAGTCCAGCGTCGAGCTGGCCGCCCTGGCCGAGTCCAGGCTCGGTGACATGACGACGACGATCTGCTCGGCCAACTGGAGGATTCCCTTTGTAGCCGATTCCAAGACACCGGTTCCGGTGTCGAGCAGGATCAGGTTGTAGTGGCGCTCCAGCAGCCCGATGGCCCGCCGGTAGTCCTCCTCGCCCAGCGCGGTGGTGATCCGCGGGTCGTCGTCGGAGGCGACCACCTCGAGGCGGGTCGGGGCCTGGTTGGTGTAGGAGCGGATGTCGGCGTAGCGGATGATCTCCTGCTCGTCGGCGAGCAGGTTGGTCACGGTGGCGGCGGTCTCGCGGCGGACCCGGTAGCCGAGCGAGCCGGCGTCGGGGTTGCCGTCGAGGGCGACCACCCGGTCGCCACGCAGCGAGGCGAAGGTGTGGCCGAGCATCAGGGTGGTGGTGGTCTTGCCGACCCCGCCCTTGCGGCTGATGACGGCGATCGAGCGGCAGCCGGCCACCGGGGCCTTGGCCCGGGCGATCAGCTGGCGCTCGGCCTGCTCGGCCGGGCTGGGGCCGAAGTTGATCCGGCCGCCGGTCAGCCAGTAGACGAAGCGCCGCCAGCCGTCGCGGGGCGGGGCGGCCTGGCCGCGCAGGTAGCGCTCGGCGGTGAAGTCGGCCGCGGTGGCGGTCGAGCGCCCGCTGGCCGGGCTGGTGACCCCGGCCAGCCGGCCGGCCCGGTCGGACCGCTCGGGCCGCCCGGCCACCAGGTCGCGCGAGGCCTCCGGCGGCGGCAGGCCACGGCCCGGCGGGATGCCCTCGCCGGTCCGCTGGCGCTGGTCGATCGGGGGGTAGCGGTCGGCGGGGGCGTGCTCGGGGGCCGGGCGGGCGTGGTCGGCCGGCGGGGCCTGCCCGGGGCTGGTCCGCTCGGGCGGGCGGGCCTGCTCAGCCGGCTGGGCGCCGTCGGCCGGCTGGCCGTCGCGTTCCGTCGTCGGAGCGGCGTCGTCGCCACGGCCAAGCGGGACCAGGGCCTCGTCGGAACCCCCGGTCCAGGCGGGCCTCTGCTGCTGGCTCACAACGACCCCCGGTCGGTCTCCATCTCGTGCGGTTCGGATGCGTATTTGGGTAGATCTGTCCCCGTGTGATTACCAACAGATTACACTGATGTGCAATGTAACCAAGGCAGTCGACCAGCGGGAATCGGACCTCGGAATGACCCGTTCCCGTACGGTGGACCGAAACAGCACCTCCGCCCTATCCTGTCAACCGACTCGACTATCCTAAAATACCACCGATCGGCCGGGTGATGGTCAAGCTCCTGTTCGGCGTCTTCGCCGCTGTCTTCCTGGTCCTGGGCCTGATGGCCCTGGGCCTGTCGACCTCCCTGATCGGGGGCGGCGCGCCGAGCCCGGACGCCCAGCAGGACATCCCGCCCCAGCTGCTGCCCGTCTACCAGACGGCCGCCGACAGCTGCCCGGGGCTCCCCTGGTCGGTGCTGGCCGCCATCGGCAAGGTCGAGACCAACCACGGACGGCTGCAGGCGCCCGGGGTCACCTCGGGGGCCAACTTCGCCGGGGCCGCCGGGCCGATGCAGATCGGCATCGGCGGCAAGGCCGGCAACACCTTCGGCGCCTACGCGGTCGACGCCGACGGCGGCGGGGCCAGCGTCTACAACCCGGTCGACGCCATCTTCACCGCGGCCAACTACCTCTGCCAGAACGGCGCCAACAAGGGCGCGGACGTGGCCGGGGCGGTCTTCGCCTACAACCACGCCGACTGGTACGTCACCAAGGTCCTGGCCATCGCCTCGACCTACGCCGCCAGCCAGGGCCTGCCCCCCGGCGCCCCCGCCGAGGAGGTGGCCGCCGCGGCCGTCCAGTTCGCCTACAGCGAGCTCGGCAAGCCCTACAGGTGGGGCGCCACCGGCGAGCTGGGCTTCTACGACTGCTCGGGGCTGATGCTGCGCGCCTACGAGAAGGGCGGGATCACCCTGCCCCGGACCTCGCGCCAGCAGTGGTACGCCGGCGCCCGGGTCTGGCAGGTGTCCCAGATGCTCCCCGGCGACCTGGTCTTCTACGCCTACAACACCGCCGACCCGGCGACCATCCACCACGTCGGCATCTACATCGGGGCCGGCAACATGATCGACGCCCCCTACACCGGGGCCAACGTCCGCATCACCCCGTTCCTGCGCGGCGACTTCATCGGTGCCGTCCGCCCCACCGCCACCCAGGTCCCGGCCGACGCGGCCACGGCGGCCACCACCGCCAGCACCGTCGCCGGCTGACCGCCCCCTCAGTCCTCCTGGCGGTCGCTGCGGGTGACCACCATGGCGGTGTGGGTCGCCTCCAGGGGGTCGGACAGGACCTCGTCGGCGGCCTCGCGCCAGCGGGCGAAGTGGTCGCTGGCGCGGTGGGCGGCGAAGGCCTCGGAGTCCCGGTAGACCTCGTAGAACAGGTAGTGGTCGGGGTCGTCGTTGTCGCGGACGACGTCGAAGCGCAGGCAGCCGGGCTCGTCGCGGACCGAGGTGACGGCGTTCTCCTCGATCGCCTCCAGGAACCGGCCCCGCTGCTCCGGCTTGACCCTGGCCGACACGATCAGCACGTACATCGGTGCCCTCCAAGCTCAGGTGATCTCGTCCACGCACGCCGTCAGCTGGCGGAGCGTGCGGACCTCGAACACGCGGTCGCAGGCTGGACCATAGACCGACATGATCGAGTCGGTCGTGTCCCATTCGCCGGCTGGCTCCGGGTTGAGCCAGTAGAGGCGCCGCGACCGACCGGCCAGGTCCCGGAACGCCTGGAGGCCGGGGTCGCGGTAGTTGTTGCGGGCGTCGCCCATGACGATCAGGGTGCTGCGGCTGTCGACGTCGCCGCCGTAGCGCTCGGCGAAGCGCCGGAACACGTTGCCGTAGTCGGAGTGGCCGTCGTCGGCCACCAGCTTGGCCCTGGCGAAGGCGCCGCGCAGGTCCATGCGGTGGCCGCCCTGGTCGAGCAGGCCGGTGACCTCGTCGACCCCGTCGACAAAGGCGAAGCTGCGCAGCTTGGCGAACTCCTGGTTCATGGCGTGGAGCAGCGACAGGGTGAACTTGGCGAACTCGATCACCGAGCCGGAGACGTCGGCCAGCACGTACAGGTCGGGCTTGGAGGCACGGACGGCCCGGAAGGCCGGGTCGACCGGGACCCCGCCCGACGACAGGGAGCGGCGCACGGTGCGGCGGACGTCGAGGCGGCCCCGGCGCCGCAGCCGCCGCTTCTGGGCGGCCCGGGAGGCCAGCTTGCGGGCCAGCGGCCGGACCGCCTGGCGCAGCTCGCGGAGCTGGCCGGCGTTGGCGCCGAGGAAGTCGACGTCCTCCAGCTGCCGCTCGCGGTACAGCTCGGCCAGCTGGGCGGCGCCGACCGAGACGGCCATGCGGTGGCGGAGCTGGGTGGCCAGCAGGCGCCGGAAGTCCTCGATCCGCCTGGCCAGCTCCTCGCGGCCGTGCCTGGCCGCCCCTTCCGGGTCGTGGCTGTCGCCAAGGGCCATGGCCAGCAGCCGGTACAGCTCGACCTGGCGGAGGATGCGGTACAGGTAGTAGCGCTCGGACGCCTCCGGCTGGGCCTCCAGGCCGCCGTAGCGGTCGACGGCCAGCCCGGCCAGGGCCCGCATGGCCGCCTCGTCGCCGTGCCGCAGGGCGTCGAGCAGGGCCGCCAGCAGCTCGTCCCCGGGGCTGTGGAGACCCTCCCGCCCCTCGTCCCCCGGTGCGGTAGCCTCCCCCACCGGGGGACCTGGTCCGGAGCCGGGTGGGTGGAGGTCGTCCTCCATCCCGTCGAGCGGCCCGTCGGGGTCGGGGCCGGCGGCCCCCGGGCCGGAGCGGGCGGCGGTCAGCGGGAAGCAGACGTCGAACAGGACGGTGAACGCCTGCTGGTCCTCGGGGCGCTTGACCAGGGTGGCGAACAGGGCGGCCCGGAACTGGGACCGGTCGGCCAGCTCGACGTGGGCCAGGGCGGCGAAGGCGTCCAGCACCTCGACCATGGAGACCGGCACCCCGGCCTGGCGCAGGCGGTGGAAGAACTCCAGCAGGGAGGTCTCCACCGACCGCGAGCCCCATTGCCCGGTGCTTACAATCTGGTCCATGGCTGCCTTCCAGCCGACGCTGGCCCCCCCGGGACGACTGGTTCGGCTCGGGGTCGTGCTCGACGCCCGGGGACCGGGTGCGCGCCGGGGCGAGGTGGCGCGGATGTGCGACCGCGCCGGGATCGGCGCGATCTGGGTGGACGATAGCGCCCCGCCCGGGCTGCCACCACCCGCCGAGGGGCTGGAGCTGACGCTGCTCGGCGACGCCCGGGCCGGGGCCGACCGGCTCCGGCAGGGGTTCGGGGAGGGCCGGGCCCGGCCGACCGTGGCCGTCGAGGTGGGCGACCCGGGGCGGCTGGACCGGGAACGGCTGGCCTGGCTGGCCGGGGTGGCCGACGACGTGCTGGTGGCCGCGGGCGACGTCGACCGGGTGGCCGAGCGGGCCCGGGCCCTGCGGGAGGCGCTCGGGCTGGCCGGGCGCGACCCGGGCAGCCTCGGGGTGGCGGTGCGGCTGCCGGTCTCGATCGGCCGGACGGTGGCCGAGGCGGCGGCCCGCTGGGACGCCGAGCCGGCCTTCGCCGACCTCGGGCCGCCCACCCGGGCGGGGGTGTTCGGCACCCTGGAGCACTGCCACGAGCGGGTCATCGCCCTGGCCCACGCCGGCGTCACCGACCTGCGCTGCGTGCTCCCCAACGCCCCCGACATCCACGACGTGATCGCCCAGGCCACGGCCATGACGGTCGGCACCGTGGCCCAGCTCGCCCCGGGCGCGCCGCGCTCGGAGCCCCCGCCGCCGCCCGAGGGCTGGGGGGGCCGCTCCCGGTTCCCCCGACCGTCACCCTGATGTACGTTTATGCGTGAACGCGGTGTCGTTGCGCATGCAACCTCCCGGCGGAGGGAGTGGTCTGGTTGGCCCGATTCACGACCAAGTTCGGCTCGCTCGACAGCTACGAGAAGGGCCGCGTCGAGGTCATCGACGACGAGCCCCATCACTACGCCTTCTCCAACGTGTTCGAGACCGCCTCGCGCTCCCGGCCCTATGAGAAGGTCGCGGTCGGCAAGAACCGCCAGTACGTGCTCGAGGCGATCCGGGCCGAGGGCACCTCGGACTGGCGGACCTGCGCCCACGACGAGTTCGCCCTGGTGATGGACGGCGAGGTCCGGATCGAGCTGGCCAAGGTGAGCGACCGGCAGGCGCCCGACCCCGGCTCCGAGGGCTCGGTCGCCCTCGACGGCGAGCCCGCCGGCCCGCGCATGGGCGAGATCACCGCCCGCCGCGGCCACATGACCCTGCTCCCCCAGGGCGCCGCCTACCGCTTCCATGCCGAGGCCCCCGGCGTGATCCTGATGCAGACCATCGAGGGCCCCGACACCGTCTACAAGTGGGCGGAGATCGTCCAGACCACCCCCTAGGGGGCGCAGGCAGGAGGTAGCACCGTGGCAACGACCGAGGCCGAGGCGACCGTCGAGATCCAGTCCGGAGACCCCAACGAGGCCGGCTACCGCCCCTTCCAGCTGGGCGAGTTCAAGTTCCGCCGCGACGACTACTTCGTCTACATCGAGTGGCCCACGGGCAGCCACGTGATGAGCGCCGACGCCTTCCTCAAGGCGCTGCAGCGCGACGTGGCCTGGGACTTCTTCTACGGCATCGTCAACTTCGACGGGGTCATCGGCACCGTCAACCACTACGGCACCGTCGACCTGTTCGCCGGCCGCTACAACGACGGCTACCGCAAGGCCGAGCTCGACCACCTCGAGAACATGCCGACCCCGGCCATCCGCGAGACCTTCAAGGCCATGCTCGACGACTGGACCAACGAGACCTTCGACCCGTTCGCCAGCCCGGACGAGACCGGCTCGGCCTTCGGCCCCAAGAACGGCGACAACCGCAAGGCCATCACCCGCCACCGGGTCGCGGCCGCGCGCATGGTCGGGGTCAAGGGCGACGAGCAGATCCGCAGCGACGACAGCGGCTTCCCGGTCAACCGCCACTTCTCCGACGTCCCCCAGGACGAGCCGGAGATCCGGGCCGAGGCCGGCTTCGAGGACGAGCTGGCCTCCTTCAACCTGTTCGCCTACCTGTCGCGCTCCGACGTGACCTGGAACCCGTCGGTGGTCTCGGTCTGCAAGGACAGCCTGTTCTGCCCCACCACCGAGGAGTACATCCTGCCGATCATCCACGGCAACGACCGGGTGGAGTGGTTCCTGCAGCTGTCGGACGAGATCTACTGGGACGTGGAGGACCGCGACTCCGGCCAGATTCGCTCCAAGGTGGTGATGAAGCCGGGCGACGTCGCCGCCATGCCGGCCGACATCCGCCACCAGGGCTACGCGCCCAAGCGGTCGATGCTGCTGGTCTGGGAGAACGCCGCCGGCGACCTGCCCGAGCTGATCTCCTCGGGCAAGCTGCCCACCTACCCGGTCGAGCTCTAGCGGCGGCGCATGGCCGCCGTGGCCGGGCCGACCCGGCTGTTCATCGGCTGTTCATCGGGGGCGAGTTCGTCGACGCCGCCGACGGGGCCACCATCCCGGTCGCCAGCCCGCACGACGGCAGCCTGCTGGCCGAGGTGGCCGAGGCCAGGGAGGCCGACGTCGACCGGGCGGTGGCGGCCGCCCGGTCGGCCTTCCCCTCCTGGAGCGCCACCCCGGCCGCCGAGCGGGGCCGGCTGCTGCTCAGGCTGGCCGACGCCATCGAGGAGCGGGCGGCCGAGCTGGCCCGGCTGGAGTCGGCCGACACCGGCCACCCGATCCGGGACTCGACCCGCCTGGACGTGCCCCGCACGGCCGCCACCTTCCGCTACTTCGGCGGCATGGCCGACAAGCTCGAAGGCTCCGTGGTCCCGGTCGAGAAGGGCTTCCTGAACTACGTGGTCCGCGAGCCCCTGGGGGTGGTCGGCCAGATCGTGCCCTGGAACTTCCCGCTGATGTTCTGCAGCTGGAAGATGGGGCCGGCCCTGGCCGCCGGCAACACGGTGGTGCTGAAGCCGGCCGAGCTGACCCCGCTGACCTCGCTGCGCATGGCCGAGCTGATGGCCGAGACCGGCTTCCCGCCCGGCGTGGTCAACATCGTGCCCGGCTACGGCCACCTCGCCGGGGCCGCCCTGGCCGCCCACCCGGACGTGCAGAAGGTGTCGTTCACCGGCTCCACCGAGGTCGGCCGGCGGATCGTCGAGGCCTCGGCCGGCAACCTCAAGCGGCTCCAGCTGGAGCTGGGCGGCAAGGGAGCCAACATCGTGTTCGCCGACGCCGACGTGGCCAAGGCGGTCAACGGCTCGGCCTTCGCCATCTTCCACAACCAGGGCCAGGCGTGCATCGCCGGGTCCCGGCTGATCCTGGAGGAGCCGATCGCCGAGGAGTTCTGCGAGCGGTTCCTGGAGCTGGCCCGGAGCATCCGGCTGGGCGACCCGCTGGACGAGGCCACCGAGATGGGGCCGCTCACCTCCCCCGAGCACCGGGACCGGGTGCTGGCCTATGTCAAGGTGGCCCGCGACGAGGGCGGGGAGGTCCTGTGCGGCGGCCGCGCCCCCGATGACCCGGCCCTGGCCAGGGGCTGCTACGTGGAGCCGACGGTGGTCAGGGCCGACCCGGCGGCCCGGGTCAACCGCGAGGAGGTCTTCGGCCCGTTCGTGACCGTGACCACCTTCTCCGGCGAGGACCAGGCCCTGGAGCTGGCCAACTCGGTCGACTACGGCCTCGGGGGCGGGCTCTGGACCCGCGACCTGTCCAGGGCCCACCGGGTGGCCCGGGCGATCCGGTCGGGCATGGTCTGGGTCAACAGCTACAAGCGGGTCAGCCCGGGCTCGCCCTTCGGCGGGGTCGGCGACTCCGGCTACGGCCGCGAGATGGGCTTCGAGGCGATGCACGGCTACACCGATCCCAAGTCGGTCTGGGTCAACGTCGACGCCGACCTGCCCGTCTGGTACCCGCGCTGATGCGCAGCCCCCTCCCCTCCTTCGCCTACGACGCGCTGGGTGGCCGGGTGGTGTTCGGCGTCGGCGCGGTCGAGCACCTGGGCGAGGAGGTGGACCGGCTGGGGGGCCGGCGGGTGCTGGCCATCGCCGGCAAGCGGGCCGTCGACGGCCTGGTGGAGCGGCTCGGCGGCCGCTGGGCGGCCAGCTTCACCGACGTCCAGCAGCACGTCCCGGTGGAGGCGGCCGCCCGGGCGGTGGCCGCGGCCGCCGAGGCCGGGGCCGACTGCCTGGTGGCCATGGGCGGCGGGTCGGCCACCGGGATGGCCAAGGCGGTGGCCCTGGAGCACCCGGCCCCGATCGTGGCCGTGCCCACCACCTACGCCGGCTCCGAGGTGACCCCGATCTACGGCCTGACCGGCCCCGAGGGCAAGCGCACCGGCCGCGACCCGCGGGTCCTGCCCAGGACGGTGGTGTACGACCCGGCCCTCACCACCGGCCTGCCGGCCGAGGTGACCGGGCCCAGCGGCATGAACGCCCTCGCCCACTGCGTCGAGGCCCTGTACGCGCCCGGGGCCAACCCGGTGACCTCGCTGCTGGCCGAGGAGGGGGCCAGGGTGCTGGCCCGCGGCCTGCCCGCGGCCGTGGCCGACCCGGCCGACCTGGCCGCCCGGTCCGACGCCCTGCTCGGGGCCTGGCTGGCCGGGGCCGCCCTGGCCGCCGCCGGGGTCGGCATCCACCACCAGCTCTGCCACCTGCTGGGCGGCGCCTACCGCCTGCCCCACGCCGAGCTGCACGCCGTCGTCCTCCCCCACGCCGTCCACTTCGTCGCCCCGGCCGCCCGCCCCCAGCTGGCCCGGCTGGCCGACGGCCTCGGGGGCGAGGACCTGGCCGGCGGGATCTGGGACCTGGGCCGGAAGCTGGGCACGCCGGCCAGCCTGGCCGAGCTCGGCCTGGCCGAGGCCGAGCTGGACCGGGCGGCCACCCAGGCCGTGGCCAGGGTCGTCCAGACGCCGCGCCGGGCCGGGGTGAGCGAGCTCCGGGCCCTGCTGGAGGCGGCCTGGCAGGGGCGCCGGCCCTCCCCCACCTGATGGGCGGCAACCTGGACCGCCGCCGGTTCGTGCAGCTGGCCGCCCTGTCCGGGGCGGCCGCCCTGGCCGGCTGCGGCACCGCCAGCAGCCTGGGTGACCGCCAGCCGATCAGGCTCGGCTACGTCTCCCCCCAGAGCGGCCCCCTGTTCGCCTTCGGCGAGGCCGACAGCTTCGTCATCGAGGGGGCCAAGCAGGCCTTCAAGGACGGCCTGGAGCTGGGCGGGCGCGCCCACCCGGTGGAGATCCTGGTCAGGGACAGCCAGTCCAGCCCGGCCCGGGCCGGCGAGGTGGCCCGCGACCTGATCGCCCGCGACCAGGTCGACATGATGCTGGTCTCCTCGACCCCCGAGACGACCAACCCGGTGGCCGACGCCTGCGAGGCCGCCGGGACGCCCTGCATCTCCACCGTCACCCCCTACCAGCCCTGGTACCTGGCCCGGAAACCGGCCCGTGACCCGGCCAACCCCAAGCCCTTCCAGTGGACCTGGCACTTCTTCTGGGGCCTGGAGGACATCATCGGGGTGTTCGCCGACATGTGGGGCCAGGTGGAGAACAACCAGGTCCTCGGCGGCCTCTGGCCCGACGACGGCGACGGCCAGGCCTGGAGCAAGGGCTTCCCGGCGGTGCTGCGCAACCAGGGCTACCGGATCGTCGACCCGGGCCGCTACCCGAGCGAGAAGGACAGCTTCCGGGGCGAGATCGAGCGGTTCAAGGCCGAGGGGGCCGACATCGTCACCGGGGTGCCGCTGCCCCCGGACTTCGCCACCTTCTGGAAGCAGGCGGCCGAGCTGAACTACCGGCCCAAGATCGCCTCGGTCGGCAAGGCGCTGCTGTTCCCGGCGTTCATCGAGGCCATGGGCACCGCCGCCGGCGTCTCCACCGAGGTCTGGTGGAGCCCCGGCCACCCGTTCACCTCCTCGCTGAGCGGGGCCAGCGCCGGGCAGCTGGCCGCCGACTACCAGTCCCGCACGGGCCGCCAGTGGATCCAGCCGATCGGCTTCGTCCACGCCCTGTTCGAGGTCGCCGCCTCGGTGATCAGGCAGGTCGGCAACGTCGGCGACAAGCAGGCCCTGGCCGACGCCATCAAGGCGACCAGGATGCGCACGATCGTCGGCCCGATCGACTGGACCCGGACCCAGGCCGACTTCCCCAACGTCTCGCGGACCCCGCTGGTCGGGGGCCAGTGGCGCCGGGGCCGGAGCTGGCCGTTCGAGCTGGCGATCGTCTCCAACACCGCCCATCCCGAGATCCCGGCCACCAGCACCCTGCAGCCGATCGCCGTGACCGGCTGACCCTTCCGACCAGGAGGTCGCTCGTGAGCACAGCCAGTGGCATCGATCGCCGCCGGTTCATGCAGCTCGCCGGGCTCTCAGGAGCCGCGGTCCTCGCCGGCTGCAAGCAGTCGGAGTCGGGCGGCGGCGACGCCGCCCGCACCCTCAAGATCGGGTACGTCTCCCCCAAGACCGGCCCCCTGGCCGGCTTCGCCGAGGCCGACGACTTCATCCTCAACGGCGTCCGCACGGCCCTGAAGGACGGCCTGGCCATCGGCGGCACCTCCTACCCGGTGGACCTCCTGGTCAGGGACAGCCAGTCCGACCCCAACCGGGCCGCCACCGTCGCCACCGACCTCATCAACGGCGACCAGGTCGACCTGATGCTGGTCGCCTCCACCCCGGAGACGACCAACCCGGTGGCCGACCAGTGCGAGGCCAACGGCGTCCCCTGCATCTCCAGCGTCGCCCCCTGGCAGCCGTGGTTCTTCGGCCGCCAGGGCGACCCCGAGAAGCCGTTCCAGTGGACCTACCACTTCTTCTGGGGCCTCGAGGACATCATCGCCGTGTTCACCGACATGTGGGGACAGGTCGACAACAACAAGGTCGTGGCCGCGCTGTGGCCCAACGACGGCGACGGCAACGCCTGGGGCGACAAGAAGACCGGGTTCCCACCGGCCCTCACCAAGGAGGGCTACAAGATCGTCGACCCGGGCCGCTACCAGAACGGCACCGAGGACTTCTCCTCCCAGATCGCCAAGTTCAAGGCGGCCGACGCCGAGGTCGTCACCGGCGTGCCCATCCCGCCCGACTGGACGACCTTCTGGAAGCAGGCCTCCCAGCAGGGGTTCCAGCCCAAGATCGCCTCGGTGGGCAAGGCGCTGCTGTTCCCGGCCTCGGTGGAGGCCCTCGGCGACATCGGCGACGGCATGTCCACCGAGGTCTGGTGGAGCCCCGCCCACCCCTTCAAGTCGTCGCTGACCGGCGAGAGCGCCGGCCAGGTGGCCGGCCAGTACGAGGCCGCCACGGGGAGGCAGTGGACCCAGCCGATCGGCTTCGTGCACGCCCTGTTCGAGGTCGCCGCGGCCGCCCTCAAGGCGACCGCCAACGTCGACGACAAGCAGGCCCTGGCCAACGCCATCAAGGGGGTCGACCTGGACACGGTGGTGGGCAAGATCTCCTGGAGCGGCGGCCCGGTGCCGAACGTGGCCAAGACCCCGCTGGTGGGCGGGCAGTGGCGCAAGAGCGACGGCGAGCGGTACCCGTTCAAGCTGGTGATCGTGTCCAACAAGGACCACCCCGAGATCCCCAAGACCGGA
>OBLS010000079.1_pt1 | contig 24444 bp, 22 predicted proteins | sample 1519901 | NCBI WGS metagenome assembly OBLS01 (sample SAMEA3113585, study PRJEB22503) | soil metagenome | reverse complement strand
ATTCATTCTTCAACGTTAGGAGAAGAATATAAAGATGATATGTTAGTAGGTGGAGTAAAAAATGGAACAATTCTGCATTTTGACCTTAATCAAACTAGAACAGGATTGCAATTAGAAGGAGAATTGTCTGATAGCTTGGTAAATAAACCTTCAGAACAGAATTCTGCGATTTTTGGAACTGGTTTTGATATAATCACTGATATCAAAATAGATCCTTCTGATGGCGACCTTTACGTCTTAGCAGCAAATTCAAAGAATGGTAAGATTTATAAAATTTCTAAAGGAGCAGATCAATAAATTTTAGCTGAGTAATAATGTATTTACATAGACTGAAATATATTCAATTTTATTAAATTTTTAATCTATGTAAAATATTTTATATATATATTGAGAATGTCTCAGCCAGTTTGTCTAATGTTAATTTTACACATTTTCTGAATAATATATGACCTAATAGTATTGAAATTAACTTCAAAATACTTGTTCCATACTTGGGACAGTTATAATATAACTATGACGAATAAAATCAATTTAGTGATTTGCTTGCTAATATGTTTTTATTATATCCAAAGAAAAATAAGAATTTGACAAGCACGAAATATACTAAAAAATCAAAACTAGAACTAGAATATATTATATGAATTAACCAGTTGTCTAATTAGAAATAATAAATTTAATTTATCAAAATTTTGTAAAACTATCAAAATCTATTTTACTTTACCGCATGAAATTTTTTAAAATATATATTTAAATACCTTTAGTCATGATTGATGTATTATTACACATGAATAAAAATCTCTCCATATGGAGGAAACGATAATAATTTAATGTTTACATCTGAATCCAATAATAACTATTTTAGTACTTTGGAGATTAGAAATAATATTTTAGAAGAAGGTAGGGAGTGTTTTACTCATTGGTTATCTGCTGAAGAGGGAAATGGTGAAAGAAACAACTATATTCAATTATCTCTTAAAATATTTGAAAAAGATAGTCGAATACTAATACATGATAATTTTCATAATATAGATATTGAGGTTAAATTTGATAATGGCGTTCCAGTCTGCATTTTATGTAATACTTATGACTGTGCCCATATTGGATTTGCAGTTTGTGCAGAACAAAATCTTTGATTTCTTTAGGGTTTTATTCTTGGAATTTTAGTAATTGAATCAAAGACATTAAGACTATATGGATATAACTTCCTCATTATTATCGTAATGTCGATCCTCATGTAATCCATGAGATTTAATAAATTTTAGTAAATCTGTATGATCATCAATATTATAATATTTTTTCATTTTTTCTAATGTTTCATCATCATAAATCCTTGGTTTTGATATTTTTTCCTCTCTCTCACCTTTTTTCATATTATTTTTTCACATTTATAATACTTAAGTTTTTATAAGGATCTATTAAAATAGATTGTCTCTTTTAATATTTTTTACAAACATTAATTTTTAAATTTAACAAAAAAAGAGCCTTTTAAAATTATACTAAAACTGTTCATTATGCATACTTAATAATTAATTTAGTAAATTTATATAAAATAATACCATATTTTTTAATAAGTTAATTTGCATTTTGATTACATAAAATGATTTTAAGAAATGTTATTTAAGGTTTAGATTCTAAATTTTCCTTTAGGCATGAAGAAATTGTAAGAACACTGACTATTTAAAATTATTTTAACAAAGCTATTCATGCTTTATCAATCAAATATTTATTATTGTCTAATGTTTATTATTTATCTCCCTCTGTTTCTTTCTTTTTTTTCTTAATAAAAAGAAAATACCGATAGATACTAAAATTAAAATAGATAGAATTATTATAGTAATTAAAATTGGCGTTGTAGTTAATTCAAACTCTAATCTATATGATAATTGATCGTTGTTCAAAGTAAATTCAGTTGTACTGTTGTTATTGTTATCTATACTTATCAGATCTTTTACCTCTTTGTTTGCCTTAATCAAGTATTGATTACCAGGAGAGAATCCTCCTAAGATAAATTTTGTCTCAATTCCTAGTTCGGGATATACTAAATCAATTCTCTTATACTCTTTGTTTTTTACTACGTCATAATTTATTTTTGTGATATTTACATAAGATGATTGTGGAATCACAAATATATCAGTAGTTTTTAATTTTGTAAAGTTATTATTTGAATTTAGTACTATTGTGTTATTTTGTTTATATACTGTATTAGTGATGTTATTTCCATCAATAATTCTATTCTTTGTATCGGTTATTATGATGTTGCTTTTTTTATCATTTAGCAAAAATGCCGTATAGTTAAAATTAGAATTTATTATTTTGTTATCTTTAGACTGTCTTATGAAAAAATCATCATTTTGATTTTTTTCTATTATATTATTGTCTAAAACATTATTAGACGTTCTATCTAGCCTCAATCCGTAGTTAAGCCCTTCTACAATATTATTATTTATCAATTTATTTTTATTTGTTCCATAATCTGCAATATTTATACCACTATTCATAGATTTTTTTATAATATTGTCTTGCACTAAGTTATTAGTAGAATTACTGTAAATATTTATCCCATAGTTATTACTATTTGTTATATTATTAGAAGCAATAAAATTATACTTTGTATTTTTCAAAAATATTCCATTACCATTTTTATCAAAGTTATTCTCTATCATGTCATTTTCTTGAGATTCAGAAAGCATAATTCCCATTGTGTTGTTTCGCAAATTGTTTCTTTCAACAAAATTTTTGCTAGTATTTCTTTCTAATAAAATTCCAATACCAATATTATTTTCTAAAATGTTATTCTTTATTTCTATATTGTTACAGCCTTTTTTACATACTATGGCATGTAGGTTAGCATTGTGAATTTTATTGTTTATTATCTTAATATTATTTGTCCTTGAGTCTAAATTAATGCCATCAAATTGGCTTTTTGATATTTTGTTATTCTTTATAGTTACATTGGATACCTCATTTGCTAACTGTAATCCAAAATAATTACCATTTATTGTATTGTTTTGAACTAAGCTACCATCACCAGAAAAAAATGTTATTCCTGTTGTACCTGAATGGCTTTTATAGCCTAAATTTTCCAAAAAAGAATTTGAAATATTCGTTTTTCCTGCAGAATTCCAGAATGTCCATATATAAGCTCTAGGGGTTTCAGGTGTACTAAAATCAGGAATGTTATTTTTTGTTGAATTCCATGACGTTATATTTGTATTATCTATAATTAAATTTCCTCTGGAAATTATAGAATATGCAATATTATTTGAATAATCAGAATCTATTTTAAGTAAACGAGTATTCAAACCATTAATATTTAGTGTTCCATTTTCAAGTATCAATATATTTGACTTCAAAACCCATTCTTTTTCTCTTGAGTTTTCAAGAATATTGCTATTATTCACAAAGTTATTAATGGTAGGAATATCTACCACCCCATCACAAATTACAATAGTTTTTGTAATATTTTCATATCTCAAACATAAATTCTTTTCCTCATTTATGGAGGAATTATTTCCATTTATCTTATTTTCAGTTTCAGAAATATTTGTTAGTGGATATTTAATTTCGGTTGCAAATGAAATATTTATAATATTATCTAAATTAATGGTTAAGAAAGAAGGCAATAAGATGATGCCTAAAATTGTAATATTTCTAATACTAAACACTTGCGTTACTAAATTAAATTAATGTGCTATATAAATGACGATAAAATTATAAATGTAGTTATTATTTATGTTTAACTTATAACATGTTTCTAGAAAATAAAATTATAACATATTTATATCAAAATAACAAATCATAATAATTCATGAAATTAAATCTTCTTTCAAAAAATAATATTCTCAAATATCTCGTTATCGTCAATTTTACTCTTATAATTTCTAATATTGGAGTTTATTCTTTACCTTTACAACAGGTAAATGGAAGTAGTGGCAATGATGCCAACACTAAGAGCGGTCCACCATATAACGGTGTTGATATGCATGGATTTTATACAAGAACATCTCAAGCTAGAGATACGAGCTATGATCTTCCTGATAATTATTTTGAAGAAAGTTTTAGAATCCTCTCTGATAACGGATTAAATCATGTACGCTTCTTACTTTTCTGGGAGTCATTTATAAAAAACCCTGAAGAATTTATGAACGAATTAAAGATTGTTGCAAATGCGGCTGACAAATATAATATTAACATTTTATACGATAATCACCAATTTCATACATCTTCTTATTTAAATCCACAACGAGGTACTGGTTTTCCGTTTTCTTTATTTGAAACAGATTTTGCATTTTTTTATGGAAGTGGTGGTGGAACAAAATATCCAACTGCTAAAGTATGGTGGTCAAATTGGTGGGATCGAAATGTTCGTGATACAGATGGAACTGATGGATGGACATTACAAACAGAATTCTTTAAAAAAGTTTTAGAAGCTGTGGATAACCATACAAGCACTGTTGGTTATGAAATTCTAAGTGAACCACAAGTTCATGATAAAAATCAATGGGATAAAATAGGAAAGTATAATACGTTTATGGCAGATTTTCTAAGAAAATATACAGATAAAACTATTGCCTATAGTATGAATATTCCTGTATCTTTACAAAGTCCTATTGAATTAACTCCAATGAATTTAGCAAAAATGGCACCACAAAATACAAGCAATGTAGTATTTAAAATAAGTGTTTATGGGGTTCCACAAGAAAATCCCTATCAAGAATCACGATTAAGTACATTTGTTCAAGCTGCTGCATTGGCAAACGTTCCATTATATGTAGGAGAATGGAATAATGTTCAGAGAGATAGAATTGTCGATGAAGAAGGTGAAATTGTAACGTTCATCAATGAAACATTTAGCAGCATTAACCAGACTGAAGCCAATATACTAGTAGATGCTTTTAAGAACCTTGACGTATGGGGATCTGCCTTTTGGCAATGGAGGGTAGATTCTCATCAGGTACAAAATTTTAACTTAATCAATGTTACGGATAGAAAGATAGAAACTACTACTTATTTTGATATAGTAAAAAATGCATATCAAACAGTTTATGGAAATAATAGTCAAGATCTCTCTTAACACTATTAAGAATATTGATCTTAATCAACATGAAAGTCAAATAAATGTAATTGGAACAAAATATTGATAATATACTTTATAATCAAATACAATTTATATATTTCAATAAATTAAATTAAAATTGATATAGTTTTATTAAACCATTATTTGTGGTCTTTTTGAAAGATACTTAGGCAAATTCAAAGGCATAAAAGGTTTATCTTTTGTTTCTTTTTTTATATCTTCTATTAATTCTTCTATGTTAGAATCAATTTGTTTTCCTGTTTTACGATCCCGAATTACCAAAGTTGAAGATTCCGTTTCTTTGTCTCCAATAACTAATATATATGGAATCCATTCAGTTTCTGCTTCTCTTATTCTTTTACCAAGAGATTCTTGTCTATCGTCTATATCTGTTCTTATTTGATTTTGGTACAGAATAGTTTCAATCTTTTCTGCAAACTGCAAATGTTTATTCATAATCGGTATAATTCTAACTTGTGTATGTGATAGCCATAGAGGAAATTGAGGTATTTCTCCTTGTTGTTTTATTTTAGCAGCTTTTTCTAGTATTGCATAAATAATTCTTTCTATAGCTCCACTTGGTGAATTATGTAATATTATTGGATTGCGTCTTTTTCCTTGTTCATCTACATATTCTATATTGTATCTTTTTCCATTTTCTACATCGATCTGGTCTGTTGATAGTGCTGCTGCTTTTCCAATATTGTCAACATAATTAAATTCCCATTTTAAAACAAAATAAAAAAATCTATCCTTCCACATTTCTACTAGAATTGGTTTTCCAAATTTTCTAGAAATTATAGTAATAAACTCTTTATTTTCTTCATAAAATGTTTCTGTAAATCTTATTGCCATTTCTATATCTTGAATTTTTATATTGAATGCATTTAATACATCAATAGAGAGATCAAAACGTTTTAAACATTCATCTTTTGCTTGTTCTACATCCTTACAGAATGCATGACAATCAGGCATACTGAATGCCCTTAGTCTTCTTAGTCCTACAAGTTCACCACTTTTTTCCCTCCGGAAGCTATATCTCGTTAATTCATAAAGTTTCAATGGAAGATTTTTATATGTAATATGAAAATCTTTAGCCATTAAAAATTGACCAAAACATGCTGCAAATCGTAAAAATAATTGTTTATTGTCTGACGATAGATTATATTGTCTAGCAGGAAAACGATTAAAATAGCTTTCCATAGATGGATGCTTTGTATCATACATTATGGGCGTTTCAACTTCAATTCCGCCATATTCTAGAACCTTTCTTGTTACAAATTGTTCTATTAATGATTTCATTAATCTTCCTTTAGGATAATATCTCATATTACCAGCATCAGAAGCAGGTTCATAGTCTGCAATAGCCATTTTCTTCATAAGCTTTACATGAGGTGGTTGCTCATCAACAGCTCTTCTTTTTGATGTTTCGTATTCTAAAAATTTTTTCAACGTACTATTTTTTTCAATTTTAAAGCTTTCTATTGGGATTAGTTCTCCATTTGTGTCTAAAATAAACCACGATGATTGTTGTTGTTCTTCTGATTTTAATGCAGATGAAATTGGTTCTACATTATATTGATTTTGTTTTAGGTTATCTTCCTCTTTATTTTTTTCAAAAGAAAGTTGATTATTTGAAATTATTTTAAAATTTTCTGCTAATGGGTGACCTTTTACTTTTATATTGAAACTCTTAGTCCATCCAAAAGGAGCTCTATTTACCTCATTAAGTATCTTTCTTGCATTTATTTCCAATTCTTTGATAATTTCAAATGCATGTTTTGGAGAGGATAAATCAGAACTTAAATGTGCATAAGGATAAATTAATAATCTATCATTTTTTATATTTTGTGCATAATTTTTAATTTCGTCCACTGCTTTTTCTATAGTTTTTTTATTATCTCCTTTTTCTACAGAAACAAATACGACTATTAAATTTTCTAGTCTTGTATTAGCTTTATCTATATCTTTTTCTGCATCATTAAGTTCCTCGCTAATTGGCTCGTATTCTATGAAATCTGTATGTAGTTGTAATAAACGCATTTTTTCTTACCTTAAACTGATTCTTTTATTTCCATCTTGCTCTTTCTGTTTCTCGATCTTCTTTCGTAGCTCTTTTCCATTCTTTATAATGATTTTTACATAAATAGATTCTTTTACTAGTTGAAGAAATATCCAAGTCATTAGCCATTCTGCCTTTACTCTCACTCATAGATCTTTCTGCTTGTTCGCTACATCCTTGTATACTACAGTTGATACCTTTGTTTACTCTACCCATCTATAGTAAAATTATATTTGAAATATAAAAGCTATACCAATACATTGATCTTACTGATTTTAAGATTATTAACGTACTATGAAAATTATAATAAAAACTAGCGATCCTATTATTTCACTAGTTAATATAAAATTCTTTATCTTTTTAAAGGTAGAAGTAACTGATTTCCTATTTTTAGATCTAATCCATTTCTGATCTCTGATTGTTACTAAGGCATATAGTTTTATTATTGCAATCATGAAATTGATTATTACATAAACTGGAAGAAGTATTATGTCTTTAGGATGTCTCTTTAAATGTGGTAAAATTTTAATTCCTCGACCAATCATCCATAAAAGTAAAATGGATACAGCTAAAATATAGTGGTTTAGATAAAGTGCTATACCAAAGAATATTGGTCCAAAAAACAATGTAAAGATGGAAATAAATCTATCGATTATGTGAAAAGCTAAAAATGGATGTTTCCACGCCCATCCTTCCCACAAACTTATCAAATCTGAATTATGACTATTCCTTGACCACCTTAATCGTTGACTCCAAAAAGTCTTAAAATCAGGAGCAGCATATGAATATATTACCGCATTGCTCTGATAGTATGTTTTCCAACCTTTGCTTTGAACAATTCTTGTTAAACATTTGTCCTCTCCAGATTCTTTCTTTCTTCCTAATACAATTTCATTAAGAAAAATATCAAGATCTTCAGTTATAATGTCTTTTCTATATAGTGAAGTTCTTCCGGAAAGACACGAAAGAGCTTGCCCCATTGCCGTTTGAGCCGGTAAATCATAATAATTCCTCATATCCCAAAAAATGTCTGTTATTTTTTGCCATAATGTCCTTCTCTCAATAGGGTGCTGCCTTGTTGTAACTCCACCTATTAGCGGATCGTCGAAAGGAACGAGTATTGATTTCCTAATATTTTCAGCCCAGATTGTATCGCTATCTACAAGAGCAACAATTTTATTCCTTGCTTCTTTTATGCCTTCAGCTAATGCAGGCCTTTTACCTGGTTTTGTAGCTATAATAAGTTTCATAAATGTATAGTCTTTTGCAATAGATTGAAAAACTTCAATACATCGATTATCAGTGTGATCTATTACTCCTATTATTTCATCAGGTTCATTTCTAATCCATGATCTTATTGCCTGATCAAAAGTTTTTGGATCTTCATTATAAACTGGTGTAATTATACTATATTTGTGAAGGTGTATATCATCAGAAGGAATTTTAGGCTTATATAAAAAGGAAGTCGACTTTTTGAATAACCATACACTCCATCTCCAAAAACCTATAGCTCCAAGTGGCAGATATATCCATATAAATTGATAGTAATTGATAGCCACATAACCAAAAAATTCAGAAATTTTTAAAACTAGATCTTGAATTGGTTCTAATAGGGAAATTTTATTAAAAAATTCTGGTAAAATAACAAAAATTATAGAAAATATGAGAAGTACAGACAAGGCTGCAATGATAAAAACAAGCGTAATTTCCTCTGATGCTCTTCTATCCGTCAATTTGTACATCTAGTTATATTCTTATATGTAGTCTATCTATTTTATATGTGAATCGGAAACTTTTATTGCAAACTTCCATAAGATAAAACGTAACTTATACTTTCTTAAAAATTTTTTATATAGAAAAATAATATTACTATTTTATAGAAGAAAATTTATAAGAATTACTCCTAACATTATATGTGAAAAAGAGATAGTAGCACTTATATATTAATTTGCGACTTTTTTTATAAAAAGAGGTTTGTGGATAAATAATGGTAAAAATTTCGATAATAGGATCTGGAGTTGTTGGCTCTGCCACAGGAAAAGGATTTCATAAATTAGGTCACGATGTTCTTTTCTATGATATTTCTAAGAATAGAATGGAAACGTTAAAGAAAGAAGGATTCAAGGTTGCCCATAATGTCAAGGATGCATTGCAGCAAACTGATATTACCTTTGTTTGTGTTAATACGCCAACTGGTGCTAACGACGAACAAGATTTATCACAAGTTAAATCTGCTTTATTCTCAATAACCGAGGCATTAAATGAATCTAATAAATATAATTTAATCGTTTTTAGAAGTACCATGTTACCAGGTACTATGGATGAAATAGTAATTGATTATGTGGATAAAGAATGTAAAAAAGTTAGAGGTAAAGATTACGATATTTGTTATAACCCGGAATTTCTACGACAAGAAAGCGCGTATGAAGATTTTTTTATTCCTGATCGAGTGATTATAGGAGAAGATGTTGAAGGTAGTTCAAAATTATTACAGGATTTGTACAAACCTCTTACAGAAAAAATTATTGTTACTAGTTTTAAAGCTTCTGAGATGATAAAATATACTGCCAATTGCTTCTTGTCACTAAAAATATCCTTCTTTAATGAAATTGGAATGCTATGTAAAGAGTTAGGTATAGATGATAGAGCTGTAAGTTTAGGTGTATCATTAGATAAACGTATAGGGAAATACGGAACCATTGCAGGTAAACCATTCGAAGGTGCATGTTTACCAAAAGATACAAAAGCCTTGTCCACATTTATCAGAAAGAGAGGGTGGACACCTGACTTACTAAAAGTGACTCTAGATATAAATAAAAAAATAGAAGAATTGGTAACAAAAACAGCATTTACAAAATAACAGCATATCTAATTTCTCCTTTTTAACCTTGAATATACTTTTGTCGTAGATAATTACTGATCTTTCATACTTTTTCTATTTTTTCTTTTCTTCATTATAAAGTTTACAATAATATTCAAAAAATTTTTCCAACGAAATTAATTTTCTATCATCTGAGGATATATATAATGATGCGAAAGCATTAGAAAAAAATAACCTTTGTTGTGGATGCAGTGCAATAATATGCCCTATAATATCAGCGGCATCCCATGAATCTCCTGCTCCTGTTAAATTCTTTACAATGATATTTTTTAAGGTTTCTGCAAAAAATACTTCTTTCCCATTAGAACAAGCAGAACCATACCGTGTATGTAAATCGATAAATACCCTTAAATTGTTTGCTAACTCTTTAACAGCTAGTTTTATATTTTCTTCACCGTATTTTTTGTTTAAAATTAAATTCTGGAGATTTAATTCATATAGTAAAGAATTACACTCATTTTCATTAACACTTAGTATATCTATCAGATTATTATGATCCTTTAATAACGTGCAAAAATCTTTACTCCGTGTTTGAATATCCGCAGGATCAACAAAATGTAATGCTTTAGATGAATTTTTAAATACATATTTTAAAAGTTCCGTACCTTTCAAATTGCTAGCCCAATTTACAAGAATTACTGCAGCAGAATTATTTAGTATTTCTTTATTAACAGATGAAATTAATCTTTCTGGACCAAAATCTAAATTATCTCCTACATCACTAATCATTATATTAGAATCATTAGAATCATTGTCGTTATGAATTTCTAGTGATGTTGTATATCCTGGTTTTCCATACGACAAATGCAAATTTACGTTGGGTAAATTTTGAAAAAAGTTTTTTAAAACCATGTGACTGGTATCATCAGTTATTGTGAATAAATTTACGTTAAATCCTAGTTTTCCAAGAAAATAAGCAATATTCACTGCATTTCCTCCTTCTAACTGTGTTGTAGGTATTCCTCTGATGCTTCCACCACCAAATTTTGTTTTTTCTTTTAAATATACAAAAAATTCATCTAGATTGTTAATTTTGATTATCCTGTCAATAAAAAAGTCATGCAATACTGTAATTGATTTGTTATTGTGTTGTACGTGTTTTATTCTTTCAAAAATTGTAACTGGATCCAAATTCTTTGGGTAAGCACCTTTTTGATTTAGTTATGATGTATTGATATTTATGAAAGTTATCTCCAAAAGAAGGAAATTACACCTAAGCCCAATATTGCTAATCCTCCGTAAACCAAAGATGAAATATTCATAGCACCTGCACTTGCTGCTATCCCTACTCCAGAAGCTATCATAATCATCTCAGCAACTCTTCGTCTCATTCTGCTATGAATATAAAAAATGATGCATAATAAAGTATCGTATTTCTAAATTAAGGATTATGGTCTAAGATAGAATTTAAAAAAATAAAAGATTAAGAAAATGCTTAGAGGTGAATTAAACTACCTTGTCCACTAGTATGTGGTGATTGTCCAACAAAACTTCTTCTAAAGTGACCTGAAGGTCTTTTTGATAAAAGTTCAATAAACCATGCTTCATGTTCTATTTCTTCTTGCATTATTTTTTGGGCTATGTCATAAGTTCTATGATCTTTTCCTGCAGTCATATCGCATACTTCACCCCACGATCTTATTGCACATTGTTCTGCCTCTAACAATACTTTTAAAATTGAATTAATATCTTGCCAATTATCAGGTAAAAACGCATCAGGACATCCAGCTTGATCAGCAAATTGTCTAATATCTCTTGGTAAACTTCCACCCAATTCATACAATCTAGGAGTCATTGCTTCAAAGTGATTTCTGTCTTCAATTCTAGCATCCTCTACTATTTCCTTAATTCCTTCACCTTCTAAACCTGTACAATGCATTCTTAAGATTGTATAATAATAATATGTTGTAAATTCTGCACCTACACCCTTTGTAATTAATTCTCTTAATCTTTCTACATTTACACCATTCTTTTCCAAAACTTCCAATGCCACAATTTTTGGAACAGAGCTATTTTGATTATCTGACATATTATTCGATTTGAATTGTAATATTTAAAGGTTTTAATTTACCTGTTGTTCAAAGAATTCGTTAAGTAACATAATTATCATCTTAATAGTATATATATATAATAGGATTTGGATATTCTATATGGCAACTGAACAAATTGTAGATCCATTTATGATTATGATTGCTATTTCAGGATTTTTCTCTGCAACTGTGTTAGTATCTTCACTTTTAACAATTAGAAGAAAAAAAATTCAAAAGAATACAACCGAAAGTAATATTTAATATTAATTGTAGTTTAATATGACTATTACGGTATGTATATCTCATAAAGAAGATGTAGATGGTTTATCTTCTGCTATATTAATAAATTCTGTTTTTAAAAAAGTGTCTGTAGTTTTAGTAGATTATGCGAATCTTGTAAATAAACTTGAAAAAATGATTAAGAATCTAGTGCCTGTAACCAAAGGATATAATAGAATATTTATTTGTGATCTTGGATTAAACAAAAAAAATCAACATAGGTTTATTTCAAATTTAGGTAAAATGATTGCTTTAGGATATAAAGTAACCTATATTGATCATCATGATCTTGAAGACGAAGCAAAGAGGGAAATAAAAAAAATAGGGGTAACTTTAGTTCATTCAACTGAAGAATGTACAAGTGTTCAAGTTTATACAAGATTTAAAAAAAAACTTTCTTCTAATGCTTCATTTTTCGCAGCAGCTGGTGCCTTAACTGATTATCTAGATAATAAACCTATAGCATCATCTCTCATATCTCGTTATGATAGACAATTTTTGATGCTGGAATCAACAGCAATGTCTTACATGATTTCTTCTAACCAAAACAATGAGGACTATCTTTACGATATTGTTAATGTTTTATCTGCCATGAAATTTCCGCATGAAATTGAAGGTGGATTTATAGAAGCTGAAAAATATGCAAAAAAAATATCTAGTGCTATTAATTTACTCTCGAATGAGATTAAAACCAAAAATAATCTCGCTTTAGTACAGAATAATCTAGACTTGGCATCAAGTACAGTAGTTAATTTTGTTCTAGGAGCTTCTGAAAAAAAAATTGCAATGGTTTACAAATATAAAGAAGAAAAGGAAATTTTCATCATTTCTATTAGAGGAGCTAAAGATTGTAATGTTCATTTAGGAAGAACTGTAAATGATATTGCATCAGAGTTAGGAGGAAGCGGAGGAGGTCATGATAAAGCATGTGGAGCCGTCATTCCTAAAGATTCATTCAATACCTTTGTTGAATTATTAGATAAAAAACTCTCCGATTAGAATTAAATGGTATTTGATTATTTTTTAATTTGAGTAATTTTCGTGAAATATTGATAATATATATAGAATTGTACTAGAAATTCTTATTTTTTTCTAATCACAAAATTATTACAATCATTTGCAATTTTTTCTTCATTGTATTTTATTATTATTATGATAAATAAAAATAAAACAACAATAGTTGATTTTTAAAATTATAATTCAAATAAATAATAGAATTAATTACTATCATAATTTGGTTTTTCAATTTTATATGTCAAAATAATTAGAATTATAATAAAATAAAAAATAATATGTGATGTTACAATATTATATGCTTATAATCTCATCTACTTTAGAAATTACAATAATTCCTCCAGCCCCGCCTGCTTTGTCAATTTTTGCAGAATCTTTTATTACAGACACTACTTCGTCTAATTTATCTTCACTAACTATTGTCTCCACTGTTCTTCTATTGGAATAAGCCATTGTAGAGATATCTCCACGTCTGCCATATCTTATTTGAAATTTTTCTCCTTTTCCTATTCCTCTTGAATCATAAAATGTTGCAGGTATTCCGAGTTTATTTAATGCTTGTAAAACTTCATTTTCTTTTTCTTCTCTTATAAAGGCCTCAATTCTTATTAATTGAGAATTAGTTTTTTTTCCATTTGCATTTTTCTCTGACAACCTAGTATCAGATATTAATGAAAAGACCTTTTTTTTAAAGTTATGTTTTATTTAAACTAATAAATTTTTACTTTAATAAGATAAAAGAGAAAATTTATAATAATTTTAATTTTTAATATAAAAAGTAAAAAATTTTTTGTAGAGTATGATTTATTATTCAACTGATAAATATTATATGACTACTAAAATTTAGAAATATTATAATATTGTAATTATATTTTATTTTTATGAACTTATATTATGATACCTATTCTCAATCTCTCTCATCTGAAATTCCTCAAAGTAAAAATTCTTTTCTAAAGACAATGCTAAATTTAGAAAAATTTGAAATTGGGCAAAGTTACGTTACATGTAAGATACGAAATAAAGAAAATAATACAATCATGGTAAATATTCAAGGCGGCAGTCCTGGAATAGATATATCTAGTTCACTTTTTAATTTGACCGATATTCCCAAAACTGCATATTTACGTACTATGATTGATAATAAGATTTTAATTAGAAAATTACCAGTTCTGGGAATAAAGGATTGGTTACTTATTTATGAAAATACTCTTTTCATGTTAGCTGTAAAGGATAAGTACAATGAATTGGAAGTTTTGTGCGTTTTCTAATTTTGGAAGTGTGTTCAAATTTCTATGATTAATCTTTCAATATCTCTATGCTTAATTGAATAGATAAGATTTTAAGTAGTATTATTATCCAAATTTTAACATGGGCTTAGCGCAGCTTGCTAAGGTTACTTTAATTCTTCCTAGGACTGAATCATCAAAAGTTGCCAGTAAATTGGCACAGTTTGAATGGTTTCATCCAATCAGTTCTAATTCTGAATATTCTGATCCTCATTTAGATCAACTACATTTACGTTCACAAAAACTATTTCAAAGCATTGATGAAGTAGTACGTGAATTAGGAATTAAAACAGAAATAGGAATTATGGATGCTCTTATCAAAGGTACACCAAAGAATAAAAAAGAATTACAAATCTCAGAAATTGAACAGTTAATAACGAAATTAGAAGAGGAATCAAAGACTCTGATAACTGAAACTTCAAAAATTATTGATGAACGAGATTCCATAAATAGGCAACTTGATGAATATAGAACATTAAAAGATACTCTTAGTGTAGTATCAAACTTGAAAATTGATTTATCAAAACTTAACAATAGTAAACTATTATATCAAAATATGTTTATCACTAAAACTAAAGATTTACCTGAGATTCAACGTTCTATTTCAAATGCATCTCTTTTTACATTGAAATTAAATGATACCAATTCTGCATTATTTATCTTTGGTAATAATGATGATGCTGATAAAATAGGAAAAGCCATACGTAGTTTTGACATCTCGCAAATTACAATACCTAGTACTTTTTCTCAAAATCCAAATGAAGCATTTAAACATTTGACTACACGCATAAAGGAATTAACTACAAAGAAAAAAGAAATTGATTCTGCCATATTAAAACTAAGCAAAAAAAATACTTCAAAAATTCTTTATTTGAGAGAATCCTCACAATTTATACGTGAGATTTTAGAAACTTTTAGAAAACCTGCAGGGTTAAAGAATTTTGCAATTATTCAAGGATATATTCCAACTGTTATGGCTGATAGCTTCAAGAAACTACATGAAAGATGGATAACCATATTGGAGCATAAAAAACGTGATGTTTCTCCTCAAATAGAAGAAGAAGGGGCTCATGACTCTGATGCTCACGAATCAAAAGAAAATCAAGAACCAACTTTATTTGCCAATGGTCCTTATTTTAGATCTTTTGAACCAATCACTCTTACTCAGGGTCAACCTAAATCCAATGAAGTGGATCCAACTTCAATGATTGCATTCATATTTCCTATATTTTATGGATTGATGTTTGGTGATGCAGGACAAGGTGCGTTATTGGCTATGCTTGGAGCTGCATTTAGAATTCGCGGTACGGGAAATTTAAAAAAATGGGGTACTTTGATACTAGCTTCAGGAATAGCTGCAGTATTTGTAGGTTTAATAGTGGGAGAGGCTTTTGGATTTCATATTCTTGAAGTTCCAGGTGGTGAATTTTTAAGATCATTAGGATTTATAGGAGTATTAAATGCAGCAGATTTTTCAGAAGAGACAGTACTTACTATTCTTACTTTTTCAATCAATATAGGTATTACACATTTAGTTAGTGCTTTTGCATTTGCAATATATAAAGGAATAAAACAAGGCAAGACATACGAAGTACTTACTAATCGTCTCCCTACTCTAATAATGTATTTGGCAATTATTTCTCTTATGTTAGCTGCAGTAGGTGCTAACTACAAAGTCCTTGAAATGTATACTAATCAGAATCCAGCTCCCTTCTTTTCCAATATTGCAGGTGAATGGGTTACTGTTGAGATTGTTACAAAGATTTCGTTCTTGATACTTATGATAACCATGGTATTACAAATAATTGCAGTTCCTTTGGGAGTTAAACTTGGCAAATTGAAAGTTCATGGAAATGTAAATGAAGAATTATTTATGACAGTCATTGAAGTTATGTTAATTAGATTAGTAGAATTATTTGCTAATACGATTAGTTATACTAGAATTGGAATCATGCTCCTTGTACATGTTGCTTTAATGGGAACAGCCAATAATGGAGTTGAATTCTTTCTTTCTACCGGTAACATTGCAGTTGGAATTGTAGTGGCAATATTAGGCAATCTTGGTGTGATGATGATAGAAGGACTACTAGTCTATATTCAGGCTCTTAGGCTTCATTTATACGAATGGTTTACAAAATTTTATGACGGTTCTGGAGTTCCCTTTAAAAAATTAGTACCTGAGATGTTATATACTAGTATATTATGGGAAAAGAAATTAACAAAATAACAAATTTTTTTATAAACTTATTATGACCTAGGATATCTGCTCAATATCCCAGGTCATGGGTAAATTGTTCCCCTTCGGTTTGGTCGATGTAACATTTTATGTACATCGCGAATATTTAAATTTGATGGATATAACAATCTCTTAAAAATTGTATTCTATTATCTAAATAATTTATAAATAACATAAAGGATATAACATAGATATATGAGTGATTTTAACAATAAAAACTTTATACTAAACCAAGCCCTATGGCTAGGAATATCTCTTGCTATTAGTATTGCTATCTCCCTTATAGTACCATTCCCATACTCATTACCCATTATAATCGGAGTTTTCCTTCTCCTAAGCTTTTATATAAGACAGAGACAGTTTAAAAAATTAGGTTTATCAAGTGCCACTATGTTTGGGAACAGTTCTGTAAACTATTACTGTATGAATTGCGGAGCTAAACACAACCAAGTCTCCTGTCCTCGTTGTGGCTCAAAAATGAAAAAAGTAGGTGCTTAAATTTTTTATTCTATCCGTCAACTACAAAATAAATATAAGTATTGTTATTGTTAGGATTCAAAACCTTCAGAAAGTTCTATCAGTTTCTCCTTCCATGATTCTGACTTTATCAATCCACTTGCCAGAAGAATTCCTTCCGATCCCAAATTTATTGCACTCTGAATATCAGTCTTATCGACTATTCCTGCTCCACAAATTACTTTTACATTTTTAGAATATATTCTTGCTTCTTTAACAGATTCAGTAATTATTGATGGATTGACTTTGCTAACTGCTTTCCCAGAGCCTATTAGCTCAGGGGGTTCAATAGCAATCATGTCTGGATTAAATCTCGATAATTCACCAACTTCCCTCGAAGTTGATGCACAGACTATTGAAAACATATTTAATCGTCTCAAGCGTTCTATCGTATTTTGGATACTCGCATGTTCAATTCTATGTTCGCTATGGTTTATTAAAGAACCAGAAGCTCCATAAGATTTTGCTAATTCAGGAATAGTGAAACCTGTAGTGGCTCCTATTTTTTCGTTATCTATATGTTGGCAAATGAGAGGAAGTTTAATAAAGTGTGATAAATAAAATAAAGAATTTTGGGGGGGTGCTATCATTATGTCTATTTTGTATTTCTCTGAGACATCTTGTGCAATTTCTGCTAGGTGGAAGATTCTTTCTCCAGCAATCTCTTGGTAATTCTTACAGTTAATTATAAGGAGACCTTTCAAATTATTATTCCTGTTGGAGACTGAAATGATTTATTTTTTCTTGTTTTCTTTTAAAGGTTTTTCTGTTTCGTTATTGCTAATATTTGAGGTAAATTTTTCATTCAACTTCTTCATTCTTGCTTCATATCCTTTGTTATATTCTAGTTCATCAGGTACTAAAGTTGCTGGATGAACGAATCCTTGATTTCTCATGATCATTGCTCTTTCTGATGCCCACATCCTCTGTAAGTCCCAATCGACTGATTCAAATCCATCCAGAGGACCAGTTAACTTTCCATCATGCATACTAAATACTAAGCATGCTATAATAGGTATTGAATAATTTATGCTAGCAGGTGAATTTAGCTTTACTGGCATCAATGGCATATGGTGACTTCCTCTTGTATTGCCTGCTACATAATGTGGATTATTAAAAGCACTACCAACTTCTTCAGTTGCTGGAAAGTCCTTTTGTGTTCTAACTATTGCGATTGGATCATCCTTGCCAACATATGTTCCAGCAATGTTATGTAACCTGTCAGTAGATGCTGAAAGAATATGATCTCCTTCTGATGAATAAACTGAATGTACAACATATCTTCCTGGATACATTAAAGCAGCTTCTAACTCTGGTTTATCTTCCCACATTTTTAAATCCGCAATATTACCACTCATGACATCCATGACCTTAAAAGTTACTCCAGCTGCTAATTTTTCATTTATTAAAAGGCCTGTACTACTTCTGGCATCTACAAACATTCTCCAGAACGGATAATTAAATGCTCCCGGCTCTGTCTTATCAGCGACAAAAATACAAAATACTTCACTTGGTCTTTCTTCCATTTCTATTTCTGCAACACCAGGACCCATTCCTCTAACATTTCCAGAAAAAGAATCTTTTAACAAATCTTGTCCAGCTCCATACAAACCTTGTTTTTTAGCTGTTTTTGTTCCCTCACTAAAGGCATCCCATGCTAGTTTATGAATTTTTTCATTATCTTTCCCAAATTTATGAGTCATGATAATGTGAATATCGTCCCCACTATATCCAATATAATGGTCTATGATGAGTTCCTTACCCTTTTTCTCAATAAAATTTTTAACAACATCAAGTAGTTCATCACTAGGTCTGGTATGTCCGCCAATTGCTCCAATATCTGCTTTTATTGCTGAAACTGTTATACGCATAGTCTGATTGAATTAAATATTGTTTATATCTTTTCTGTTATTCTATTAAACTAAATCATATCAAACATACCTTTATTTAATTGCATTTAAAACACTATTTTGATTATAAAATTAAATATAGAAATATTGATGAAGATGTATCATTTATAATTGAATTTAAATTCAAAAAACAAAAAGTATACTCTTGTAATTTGTGAAAAACCAAATGTTGCTAATAGAATTGCTGTTGCTTTAGGAACAGAACAGATTAAAAAAACAAAAATTCATGATAACGTTGTTTTTGATGTATTGACTAAAGATAACTCACGATATGTAATTCTATCTTCTAAAGGGCATCTATATGGTTTGAATGATACTAATAAGCGAGGAAAGATTTTTCCTATATTCGATTTATATTGGTCACCGATATCTACACTATCCAGTAAAAATTCAAAAAACCTTATAGATTTAATAAGTCAATTTGCTAAGAATGCCGATAATTATATTCATGCATGTGATTATGACCAAGAAGGCGAATTAATAGGATATAATATCTTAGAATTGACATGTAAGAAAGCTTATGGTGGTTCTCAAAGAGCAAAACTATCTACTTTGACTTCGGATGATATAACTAAATCTTTTAATCAATTAGAAAAAACAAATAAAAATATGGCTTATGCTGGCATGTTTAGGCATTTATTAGATTATATCTATGGAATAAATTTTTCTATGGCTATATCCAGTGCTATAAAAATAAAAAACAGGTATTCTTATTTAACTGTTGGAAGAGTACAAACTCCTACTCTAAAATTTATAGTAGATAGAGATCTGCAAATAAATTACTTTATACCCATTCCCTTTTGGAGCATAAAAGGTAGTTTTAAAAAAAATGATAAAGTTTTAATTTTTTACTACGAAAAGAAACGAATAGACACAATTAAAGAAGCAAATTATATTACAAATGAATGCAGTGGTAAAATTGGCATTATAAATAGCATAGATACCTTTACCGAATATCTAAAACCATTACATCCTTTTAATATAGGAGATCTTCAAAAAGAATCGTTTAGATTATTCAAATATTCTCCAAGCTATACTCTTTCAATCGCTGAGAGTCTTTATCTAAAAGCTTTAATTTCCTATCCCAGAACTAATAGTCAAATACTTCCTTCTTCAATTAATTATAGAAAAATATTAAATGATTTGGGCAAAATTTCTGAATCATATAAGAGATGTGTGAATCTTTTACTAAATCAAAATAGTCTTTATCCAAATAATGGTATTAAAAATGATCCTGCTCATCCAGCTATTTATCCAACTGGATTAAAGCCTCTGAATTTAACCTCTGCAGAATCAAAAGTCTATGATCTCATAGTTAAAAGATTTTTTGCAACATTCGGTAAACCTGCAGTTTTTAATAAAATTAATATAAATATTTTAGTTAATAATACTTTTTCATTTTATCTAGAAGAAAAAAACATAGTTTCAAAGGGATGGGTTAAATTTTACAGTCCATTTTACTATTATAATAAAAAGACTATTGACTATTCAAATATTAAAGTAGGAGATAGGTTAATTAATATCGATATTATTCATGAATCAAAATTTACAGAACCTCTTAATTATTTCAATTATTCATCTTTATTATCTAAAATGGAACAAGAAGAAATAGGTACAAAATCTACAAGGGGTAATATTATAGAAATATTAATAAAAAGAAATTATGTGGCTATAAACACTACCAATAATGTTATGAGATCATCTGATCTAGGAATTTACTTAATAGATTTTATGGAAAAAAATCTTCCAAAGATAATTTCTACAGAATTAACTAGAACTCTAGAACGATATTTAGCAGATATTGAAAAGGGAATTACAGATAGGATGAGGATTTTAAATGATATAATTTGTGATTTAATTGAATCTATGTATAATATTCAAAAATTAGATCATATTACAAATATTGAACATCAACCAGTAAAAAAGAAGGATCTATTTTTGATAGATTCCTGTCCTGTTTGTAAAAAAGGGAAATTTCAAATTATAAGATCTAAAAAAACTAAAAAGAGATTTATTTCATGCTCTAATTATTTCTCTAGTGGATGTACTGCTACTGCTCCCATTCCACAACAAGGTTTAATAAAAAATACAAATAAAACTTGCACTGAATGTAATTGGCCAATAATAAATGTATTTTTTCCCACTAACAGATATGGTAAAAATTTCTGTATAAATATTAATTGTCCAGCAAAAAATTACTCTACAATACTAAGATCATAAATATCGTTACGTCGATTTTTTAATAAAGGTAATGTCTTCCTAACTTCATCTATCCTCTCTCTTTGGATATCTACAATTTCAATTCCGACTTTATCTCCTAAATCAGTAAGAATAGATCCCAAGGGATCTATTATCATACTTCTTCCACAAAATATATTTCCAACCTGATTTGGTGCTATTACATAAACACCATTTTCAATTGCTCTTGCTTTAAGCATTGTAATCCAATGTTCTTCCTTCATAATACCATGTACCCATCCTGATGGTATTACTATTATATCTGAACCATTGACTGTAAGTATTCTAGATAATTCTGGAAATCTGATATCATAGCAAATCATTAAACCTATTTTACCTATTGTAGTTGCAATTGGGTTTGGAATTTTATCTCCTCTGCTAAATTTAGAAGATTCTTTAAAACCAAAGGCATCATACAAGTGTAATTTTCTATAAACTGAAACAATTTTTCCATTTCTGTCAATACTAAAAGCTGTATCAAAAACTTTTTTATCTGTTTTCTGATTATCTTTTTCAAAAAATGTACCAACTATTCCTATATTGTATTTCTTTGAATATTGACATAACCTCTTGATAAATTTACTATTAGGTAATGTTTCTGCAATAGCATAAAGTTCATCTGTTGTTTGAGTATTGGACGAAAATGCCATCTGAAATTCCGGAAAAAAAATATAATCTGCTTGTCTATCAGCTGCTTCTTTGATATATTTTATTGACATTATTAGATTATCTTGTTTGTTAATTGAAGATTTCATTTGAACAATTGCAGCCCGAAATCTTTTAGTTTTCATGTATGTGTTCTTTCTTAAGAAACATTATTATATTTTCCTGTTATTTAATAATGAATTTTAAAATTAATACCTATTAAAGCTGTAAATATGTTATTTATTATTATTATTATTAATGCACATACTTTTTAGTATTCTAATCTAATCTTACGAAAATTTTCAATTGTGCCATCTTGTAAAATGATAATTCCTTCTTTCTCTAAAAGATTCTTTTTCATTTTTAATCCAAATGCATATCCTCCTATTTTTCCATTTGAGGATACTACTTTATGACAGGGAACTATAATTGGATTAGGATTATTATGTAAGATTTTACCAACAGATCTAGCAAGTTTTTTATTTCCAAAATGTTTTGCAATATCTCCATAAGTTGTTACTTTTCCATTGGGTATTCTTATCAGCAAATTGTAAACGTCATTTGGGTCTATTGTAATTGATATAGGAATTTTATAATTTTCATCCATTTGAATTTTTATGGAAATTAATATTTATAACTTTTTTCGAAAATTCGAATGTTACTTTTGTTTATTATCATGTAAAGCTCATTATTTAACAGATATTATAATTTAGATTTGGCCTCTAAATCAGGTATTCTATTTTCATAACTCTTTACTGGTTTCTGCATAATGTTATTCATATTTCCAACTTTTCTTTTAATGCTTATTGTTTATAATTGGTAATGAATGACATATTATTATGACTTTAACAATTAATAACTTAATTTTTGTAGTAAAAAGTAATTAATTATATTCTTGTATAAATAACATATTCCAGTCTACTTAATTTTTAAAATAAAAAATTTTTATTAATTTAAATAATTAATACAGTAGATCAACAAATATTATTTTCAAAAATGAGAAATTAAATATTTATTGATATAAAAATTAAATTTTCAAATAAATATGTAAATGATAAATCCAAAACAAATGTTCTATAGTGTTAGTTTAGGATTTTAATAGCATCTTTATTATTGTCTTCATACAATTAGGATCCCTAGAGGAAAAATAAGAAGAAAACAACCCCTTAACTTTGCTAGATAAGTCTATAACTGAATTAAATACAGGAAATTATATTGGTGCATCTGAATTAGTAGATATATCTATATCAACAATTATGGGTATATTGAAGATCCACTAAAAGAATGACAAAGATCTAATGGAAGAACAGAAGTAATGATAAGAGAAGTGCTATTGAAGATAATACCATTAGATGAAATTACTACATTACATAATAAGATCTAATTTAGAGATGACAGAATAAATATTTTAACAGTATTACAATATATATATATATTGTAATTGAATTAACAAATTTTTTTCTGTTTAATTAAAATTGATATTTAAACTAGAATGAAATTTACATTTTTTATTCTATCCTAAGTGTTTTTGGTTATCTATTTTGTAAAAACAATTCTATTACTTAAAATTATTGTAATATTTAAATATAGCCAAATAGTTAGGATAACCTAATACATACTGTGTTATCTGAGGAAAATTCAAATGGCAAAAAAAATAAATAAAATTAAATTAGATTATATATTTCCTTTCATAGTTTTGTTTTTAATTACAATTACATTATCGAATAATGGATATTCACAAAGCGAATCTGTAAATGAGGATCTAGTTTCTAAAACAGATATCAAAAAAAAATTTATCATATATATTAATCTTGAAAGAATAAATTCTCAATTAGATCTTAGTGAAAAAAATATGGAATCCAACAATCTGGATAAAGCATTTTCTCAAGCTTATATTCCACATACAAATATTTTTCCTAATATAAAACCTGATTTGCAAGCGGTTGCTCCACAATTATCTTCTAAATTAGAGAGACTTTTAACTGATTTGCCTATTTTTCTAAAGGATGTTAAAACTAAACCTATAGAAGAAATTAAACAAACAATAGATGAAATAAGAAACACAAATTATTTAATAAATAGTAAAATAGTAGGAAATAATACTCTCAACGACAAGAATTTTCTAATTCAAAGCTCAATCCAGTTATTACAAGATGCTTCTAATTTTGTTACAAGTATTTCTAATTCAACTGATAATAAAGAACAAAAAAGTCTCGAATATGATAATATAAAAGGAATATTAGAAAGATCAAAATATCAAATCAATCAAA
>OBLS010000078.1_pt1 | contig 24449 bp, 21 predicted proteins | sample 1519901 | NCBI WGS metagenome assembly OBLS01 (sample SAMEA3113585, study PRJEB22503) | soil metagenome | reverse complement strand
CTATGCTGTCGAGTTAGTAGCAGTCAGGAAGAAAAGAGATTAAGAATATTCTTTATCCTGTGGTGAGGATTGATAACATATCACATAATACTCATGTAGTATTAGAAAAGAGTGAGAATATGTAATGGAGTTGAGAGAAATAGACACCATGATGATATCAAAGTGTATCGAATTTATTGAAAAGGAAATAACCGACGGAAACTTGGAAGCATCTCGCTTTATACCTGTACCTGAACTAAAAGAATCAGAAGCCTTAACCTTTTACAAGGCATGGAGAGTCCACATTGTAGATCGAATGATGGAGGAATACAATAAGAATCGCTTGGAAAACTATATCTTCGACCCAACCAAAGAGTTGCAAGACGATATCATATATTTCGAAAAAGAGCAAGAGAAGGAGCGGGCAACACGAACTGACTATAATGACTATTAGCCCCCCTGAAAACATTCGCTGGACTTATCCTTGACTAGCTCCTAGGTTGCAGACTTGTCATCATCGATGAAGATTCTTTCCTTCCAGTAAGCGTAGTAATAAGGACCATGAAGCTTTTCATAATCGTTCTTTCCACATTTCACATACTCCTTTCTTATAGTACCGTTTTCGGGTAGTCATGTCAATATTAGGAGTTAACAAACAATGAGTATGAAAATTGTTGTTACCAGCGTATTCGTAGAAGATCAGGATAAGGCATTGAAGTTTTATACCGAAAAGCTCGGCTTTGTGAAAAAGCAGGATTTTCCTGTTGGAGAATTCAAATGGCTCACCGTCGTCTCACCCGAAGATCGAAACGGAACCGAGCTGCTACTTGAACCGAATGACAATCCTGTTGCTAAAGAGTATCAAAAGGGGACTCGTTGCACAGGGCATACCCGCGACAAGTTTTGGTGTGGCTGGCATTGAAGACGAGCATAAACGACTTAAGGCGCTTGGTGTCACATTCACCATGAAGCCGACTCAGATGGGACGGGTAAAGGTGGCTATGTTTGATGACACGTGCGGTAACCTTATTCAGATAGCGGAGCAATGCACGGCGTAAGTTGCCCCATTAAGATTACCGGGCAGGTTGATAGTTTTCTTATTTTTTCTTGTAGAATCTATGTCTGATTCATATCACCAATGGTATACCTACCAACGGTATATATGCATTTGGGTATACCGGGGGGTATACTTATAACCTAGCTGACTATATATCTCATGTATGTATACTAGTAGTATTACCATGGGAGAAAAGACTGCGCTTTCATTAAATACAAAAAACAAGGCTTCGCTTAAGACTACAGTTCCAATGTTCATAGTAAAACAGTGGAATCTTAAGGCAGGCGAAGAGCTAGAATGGGCTCTAGAAGTCTGTAAGGAGGGAGAACTTGTTGCAACAGTTCGAAAAACTTCGTCAGTAAAAAGGTCTAAGAAATGACTAAACTATCATCTGGACGATTATCAAAAGCAGATTTGAGGTTTCTTCTGAACTTGCTGGATGAGGCAGAGGAGGAAGTAGTTACAGAAATAGCAATAGATGGCGACAATAAATCGGAGGCAACTGCAGCTTTGAAAAGGATTAGCAGGATAAGGCTAGCAGTGATTGATCTTGATAAGAAATGAACAAAGTCTAGAAAATGACTCGATTAGCTAAACTGCTTATTGTGATAGTTTCGTTATTTTCAATCTTGTTAAGTAGCATAATACTATCTTCTACCAACGCGACTACTGCTGCAACAGCTGAAACTGGCGAACCACCAGCTGGCGATACTAAGCCCAGGCCAGGAATCATTATGATCGTAACTTTTGCGAATGGAACCACAAAAGCTATCAAAACGGATAGCACTAATATCGAGGCTGTAAATGGCGGATATTTCATCTCAGACCCCTCTGTTAAGGCGTCTCAACTTTTGCACTCTAAGACAGTATCCGAAACGGTAGTTCACCAGTTAGTAAGTATGTTTGTAGACGTTCAGATTGAAGATCCTCTAATTTCATCGAGTGGCTGTGGTGAAGGATATGGCTATAACGCCAATGATCCTAACCCTGTCTGTGAACCCCTTGATAGGATAAGTAAAGGCCTTCCTCCTGATCAAGCATTCTGTGCAGCACTTGGATGTCCCTATAATCCACCGGCTGACACCGAAACCGTGATCCCACAAGAAAATAATAATAATTTTGCTACGACTCCGGTGACGCCAACGGATGAAGCAGCGGTGGGAGCGCAACCTGAACCACAACCAGAACCAGGATCCGATACTGGGGAAGGGGAACAGAAAAGCGACGAGAGTGACGAAGAAAATCAAAACGGAAACAGTGATAGTAATAATGGTGGCAATGGTAGTGGTGAAGGCAGCTCTGAGGGAGAAGGAGGAGATTAGGAATAGAACTAACAAGAGATGACTCGACTGACTAAACTGCTTGTCGTAATGATTTCAGTATACGTTGCTTTGCTGGCGTTTTATCCGGTTCCTGCGCTTCTCCAGAAAAATTGGTAATCAGTAATAAACATGTCAAATCTTACCTTAATACTCCCAATACAATATTTTAAATGCTTCAGCTACCTATACTAAACTTAGATTAGACGGCTACGAATACGAAACAAAGGTCTTGTTTCCTAATTGGAATAAAGAAGGTGCTAGCATCAACAATGTGAATAAAGATACTAAAGAACGACTCAGGAATGAACTAGGAATAGAAATCAGAAATGAAAACCCAATAGACCTAGAGTTGGGCCTGGCAAACAAACTAACAATGAATCCTGATAACTTCTGAACTCTCACCGGATTATGAATTGTGGAAGTCTGGCAAGCGTAACAAAGGGAGTTAGTTCTGTAGAAATTTTTTGTTGAGGTACGCATTTTATGGGCCAGTCAGTAGAACATTGTTCTGTAATCCGGTGGTTTCACTCTGAGGCGATGAAACCACCTTGTTCTGTACCGATCTTCTAGCGTTTTGAGATTATTTTTATAATTTGCCATTCAAATAAGGCTGTTGCTGTTGGCAGTAGTCCACCATTGCTGTCAGCAACAACGGCAATACAGAACCACTATGGGCAGGGCGGCTCTGGTCTCTTATCATCAGGCACTCCTTAGTCATTTTGTTGATACCTTGAAATGTGATGTTGCATGCACTTTAGACGGACTGATAAAATGGTATCTTCATCTCTTTCTTCCTTTTCCTCAAGTAAGTTGGTTACTGAATCAGCAATGGAAATACAGCAGAAAATTTTATCTTCTAATATTAGTAATAATAGAGCACGGCTACTTCATGGACAACGGCAACAGTCCCATCGACACACCCATGAAATCATCAAACAGATTCTTCAAACTGTCTATTCAAGGACAAGAAAAGGCCATTATTGCAGGCCGCTTGAAATAGTGTATAGATGTGAGTTAACGTGGGCACAGTTCAGACACTTTCGAGACCTATTACTTAGCCGTAAACTACTGACTTTGTCTGATACTGAAGCCTTTTCACATTACAAAATTACTGATAAAGGCCTTCAATATCTGCAGTTATTCAGCGAGATTGAAGACTATCTAGAGCCTATAGTCAATACATAATAACAAATATCTAGTGTGTGTGCCAGAAGTCCCACACACACGACATTGCCAAAAGGGATTCATACCCAAAAAGGCATCCGACAACCATGGCCTATCTATCAGGCATTCTCCTGGAGGACACCTTTTCATTGCTATCTACTGATTATTGGACTTAAATCCATAGCGACGATTCTCGCGTCTGGAGAATAAGAAGAACAAGGTGAAGGTATGGCCTCTAAGCTCCGGCACCGTTTTTATAATTTGTGATGCAAAACTTACTGCTGTTGGTAGTAGACAGCCCAACAGCAGCACGTCTTGCTTAGGAGCAAGGCGAACGAAAAACCACCATGGGTGGGGCGGCCATCTCTTATCCGGATCGGCATTAGTCTGAGGCCGCCCACCTTTCTTTTATTATTAGGGTGTTACTAGTTAGGATGTATCATATTTTCACGAATGAAATCGCTAGCGATATCGTGGGGCTGAGGTCCCAGGATGTGAAAGCCTAAGGTTTAATTCAGTTTAGCGCCATTTAAATCAGCTTAAACCTTTATTTCACGGTTCCAATCCAACGTCAATAATCTGGCGGGAGGCATCCTGACCCCTCGTGATCCAGATGTTCTCGTGAACCCAAACCGCAGGTCAAATATGATTCGCAAACCTCTGGGACTAAATCAAAGTTAAACATCGTTCACATAATATAGTTTACTCGAGTCCCTTAATAAGTAACAATCCTACGACAAAGATTGTATGACTGACGTGTTTACAAAATAATCAATCTCTCGCTCCACTTTATTAGTATGCCAAAGAAGGAAGAAAAGGCGTCAGTGGTTCCCTATAGGGACCAAAAGTCATAAGATTTGCAGGCCAACCGATTCGAAAGCCATTTTCAAGCAACCACTTGATTACTTCCCAGTTTCGAGCAGGCACGAAGAAACCATGTCCTAGAATTGCCGATGCATTTGCAATCAGAGTCTTTAAATCTCCGTTTGATCGTGCAACTGCATGACCAAATAGACCTATACCAGCCGCATAGCCGGTAACAATACCATTTCGCTCTATTATAGTAGCGACGCCTTGAGCTTTTGCCTGACGCAATTCCATTTCCCTTGAAAAACCATATGCTGACTTGCAAAGTTCAATGCATGAAGAAATGTCATTTTCATCGAGTACTTGTCGTACCATATCAGTTTCGTATTTCCCACCATTTAAGGGATTTCCTTGAAACAGAAATAACGGCTCACGTAATTTGAATCCAGACTTGGTATAGAGGACAAACGAGCGAATATGACTTGGCGATTGAACTAACCTAACCTGATCCTGCCCTTGTTTATGCGCTTGAGTAAGGGCAGCCTTCATCAGTACTCTACCTACACCACCTTCTGAAGACGGATGAACAGTCAGTGGACCTATCACCGCCACAGGCGAAGGCGGGAATCTATGAAGGAAGATACTTCCCAATATCTTCCCTTGTCTTTCTGCTAAGACGCCCCATGAATATGGGTTGTTAAGAAGACTCCTGATAAGTGCAATCCCATATTCTTCGGAAGGCTGCTCAGAGGGATAACCATGAATTGAAGAAATAAATTTGTGTGCTTCGTACCCGATTCTGCCACAGTCATTCATATCATTCTGTTCAATGGATCGAATTGTCAAACTCATTTTTCAATTGAAGGAAATATGTATGTTTTAAGCATTCTGATGTATGCTAACTTGTTAGTCGGCGGAATCCCACACAGTCTAACCAAATACCTCAACATTTATGATGCACAATGCCAAAAATGATACATACATACTGCTGGGGCCAGTAATTTGAGTCAAATATGATTCACAAACCTTTCGGCCCACATCCTAAATTTTGCTAGGTTTTAGAGCATTAATATACAGTAAGAAGAAATTGTATAGCCACATACAACCAATAGTAACCAGTCCTCTGAAATAGACGATTAGTAAGTCGTAGGAGAGCATGTCTACTATATCCCAATACTTGGGCTTAACTTGTGAATACGCCTTTTTACAAACAAAATGCTCCATTAAGAGTAAAATAAAACTCATGATGCACATCACATTATTTCATTCATATGTAAAGATAACAGAAAAAGCAAATATAGGCAATCTAAATAGCTATCAGTATACACTACGATAACACTGTACAATCGAGTGTTATGGTTATTCCAGTATAATTAATATAGAAATATTCTACTGGTTACTAATTATGATAAGAATCTCTACGATATAATCAATAGCAAATAGAACCTGCGATTGCGTCATCACAAAATGGAACAAATATTTTAATGTGGATACGCTGGTCTCTCACAGTCTCTATGTCAATCAATTATATCTTTCGAATCTGGCGATTTAACGCCTTACTCCCTTTTGTTATTCAAATGTGTCAAATGAGTAACTTGAGCGTGAGGTAGGAGGTATCAAGTAGAGCCGTCTTAATGCAATCTTGACAACATTTGCACCAAATTGGTAAATTCACAGCTTGAAAATTATCGCGGTATTGACTAATGACTGATAACTTTAGTGTATAAAAACAAATTTTATTCTCTCATGAACAAGAGGCAAAGTTAATTTCGATCATAGACATCAATGGAGTCAGCATAGATGCTCACAAGAGTCAGTACAAGTCAGATATCGAAACTTTGGATATTGGATTTAGGTTCAAATAATTTAGTTTATTACACAATATCAATTTACACCTAAATAATTCAAAGTGGCACACTAATTCCAACCGATTATAGTTATTATGAGTCTTGCTCCACAGGAACTGGAAAATACTGCAAGCAAATACGCTTCTGAAGCTATTGGCTTTGACTCACAGGGTTCGAGAGGAATGGCTATCCAATCCTATCAGAGAGCCATAGACGCATTGGTTAAGTTAGTCCAAATATACCCAGAGTATAGGCTAAATAGAGTATACAGAGAAAGAGCAAATGCTTACCAAAATCGAATACGCACACTCCAGCTTTCGTCAGATCTCAAATCAAACACACTAAGCAGAACCATTTCCCCCTCAACAAAAGATTTTACGCGTCAGGATTCTAACCAATTGCGAAATGAGGGAAAATCTAGAACGTCGCAATCTAACTTTACACATCAAGGCACCGGATCAGATTCATCCACATCCACATCTTCGGATACAACTTTCGACGATCTTGTGCTGAAGGAAAAGCCACATGTAAAGTGGGGAGAGGTAATTGGTCTTGACGACGCAAAACGAGCTATACGTGAGTCAATTGTCTATCCTACCAAACGATCTGACCTGTTCCCGCTAGGATGGCCTCGCGGGATACTCCTATTTGGCCCACCTGGTTGTGGCAAAACTTTATTGGCTGCCGCTGCAGCAGCTGAAATTGATGGATATTTTTTGAATGTCGATGCGGCAAGTATGATGAGCAAATGGTTGGGAGAAGCAGAGAAAAACGTATCTAAACTATTTATGCTTGCAAGGCGGCTTCAGGAGAATGAAGGTGTTCCTGTTCTTTTGTTTATCGATGAGATAGACTCGCTACTTGGAACCCGAACAAGTGAAATCGGTGGAGAGGTACGGGTAAAGAACCAATTCCTTACCGAAATGGATGGTATAAATGTCAAGTTGAAAGATTCTCAATTATATGTAATTGGAGCAACAAACAAGCCCTGGACATTGGAGTCAGGATTTCTTCGAAGGTTCCAGAAGCGCATAAATGTTTCACTCCCTTCTCTTCCATCTAGAGTAGACTTATTTCGTCAATATACGCGTCCTCTCAATCGTGAAAAATCGTTAAAACCAGATGATTTGGCCAAGCTATGTGAGGGTTATAGTGCCAGCGACATAAAGGACATTTGTCAAGCTGCCCAGCTCAGGGTTGTTAACGAACTGTTTGAAAGTGGTATGGCTATGGATACCAATTCAAACCCAAGATCTATAAGTGCAGCCGATTTTAAGGAAATTTTTAAGGTTCGAAAACCTAGCGTTAGTGCAGAAATGCTCAAGGCTTACATCAAGTGGAGTGACCAATTCAAAGCCCTTTAAGGATTCCCGGCTGTATATCTGTCAGCCGCCTCCTTTATTTTTTGTCTAGCAACCTGGTCATTGTCATAGCCAACTACTTTCACAAACTTTTCTGGCTCTAGTTCTTTATAGTGTTCAAAGAAGTGTTTAATCTTATCCAATATGCTGGCTGGAATATCTGATAATTGTCTTAAATCCGAATAGCCTGGATCTACTTTTGGGCTAGGCACAGCAATGATCTTTGAATCTTTTCCCTCCTCGTCTTCAGTTATCAACACTCCCAGTGGAGTGGCACGAACAACCGACAAGGGAAATAGGCTTTCCTCGCCTAGCAACAACACATCAACCGGATCCCCATCTTCTTCCAATGTTCCAGGCAGAAACCCATAGTTGAATGGATATACCATGGAAGTGTACAGCTTTCTATCTACAAACAGAACTCCTGTGCGGTGATCAAACTCGTACTTGATCCTGCTATCCTTAGGAATTTCAACAACAACGTTGATATCTCCTAGAGGTTCAGTTATTGCCGATATTTTATTTACAAAGGACAATTTTGGTAACAAATCATTGCGAGACATTATTATGTTTCTATTGAAGACATGCCAAAAATATAAAGAGGGTTAAAGGAAGATTGCTGCCATAGAATTGGATCTGCTTCCTACTTTCGACGCCAAAGCAATAGAAAAATCTGTAAATGAGCATTGGCAAAAAGTCAATTTATCGCAGCTTATTCAAAAAGAATTACATGCCCAAAACTCTCCCGTATTGGGGTTTATCGAAGGTCCTCCTACCATGAACGGGGACCCGCATCTGGGACATTTAAGAGGGCGTGTTATAAAGGATGCATGGTTCAGGATTAAGACACTACAGAAGAACAGAGTAGTATTTCGAGCTGGTTGGGATACTCAAGGATTGCCAGTGGAGCTACAGGCAGAGAAGGAACTGGGTCTAACCGGGAGTAAGATTGAAAACATACAAAAAGTGGGGGCAGAAAGGTTAGTGCAAGCATGCATAGATCTTATTCACAGATATAATGCCAAGTGGATCCAATCAGATAAGTTACTTGGAATGTCATTTGACTATTCGCACGCATATTGGACTTACAAGGATGAATATATAGAAAGGGAGTGGCGGTATCTCCTAAGGGCATGGGAACAGGACATATTGAAGGAAGGCTTTCGCGTAGTACCGTATTGTCCATCATGTCAAACTTCACTTAGTAACGCAGAAGTTAATCAGGGGTATGAAAATGTGGAAGATCCATCCTTATACTACAAGGTCAAGTTGATGGACCAGAATACATTTTTACTAGTATGGACAACCATGCCCTTCACGCTTGTTACCGACGAATTGGTTGCGGTGAATCCTGAAGCAGAATACGCATACGTCAGAACAGGTCAAGAGACTTGGATCTTGGCGAAGGAACGTTTAGAAGAGCTGTTTGACTATTTGGACATTCACGAATTTGAAATAATAAAAATTGTATTGGGAAAGAAACTTGAAGGGCATAGGTATATACACCCTTTCCTTGAGGTGATACCTGGCCTAGAAACGTTAGCAAAAACAAGTAAAATCCACCTAGTTATCGCTGAAAGCTTTGTTGATACCAACACAGGGAGCGGAGTAGTCCATCTGTCTCCAGCCAATGGAGAGATGGACTTTCAAATTGCTACCAAAAGGGGTATCCCTCTGTTTTCTCCAATTGATGATAGAGTAAGGTTTACAGAGGATGCAGGTATATTCAATCAGCTATTCGTTAGAGATGCTGATGCTGTTGTCATTCAGAAATTAAAATCTACCGGTAATTACGTTAAAGTGGGACGAATTAAGCATCAATACCCCACATGTTGGCGTTCTCATCATAAATTGGTATGGCTGGCTAGACGAGAATATTTCTACATGACTGATATTTTGGGCTCAAAACCCCTAAAGGCTGCTGAGAGTGTTAAATATTTTTTCAATGCTACAAGGAATCGATTTATTGAGATTATTAAGGAAAAAGTACCTTGGTGCATTACAAGAGAACGTTTGTGGGGAACTCCACTTCCTATATGGACATGTGTAAATTGTAAAAATAAGGACTTGCTCTCTTCAAGGAAGCATATCATAGAAAGGGCAGTTAGTCTGCCAGACGGAGAACAATTTCCATTGCATAGGCCCCATTTGGATAGAATTAATCTTAAATGTAACAAATGTGGGTCGATAATGCAGAGGGAGCAATTTGTTTTGGATACCTGGCACAATAGTGGGGCTGCTCCTTATGCCTCATTGACTGATTCTGAATATTCCAAACTTGTTCCCGTCCCATTCCTTACTGAAGGAATTGATCAGACTCGAGGATGGGCATATACGATGCTGCTAGAAAACATAATCCTATCCGGGTCGCCTGTCTCCCCATATCAATCATTCCTTTTTCAAGGTCATGTGTTAGATGAAAAGGGTAATAAGATGAGCAAGAGTTTGGGGAACGTAATCGAATCAATACCGTTCCTAACCAATAATCCGGTGGATATTATTAGGTACTACTTCCTGTGGAAGTCTTCGCCAGCTGAATCCTTGAATTTCGATGCACGTGAAATGTTGGGCAGACCCCATCAGATCATTAGCACACTCTACTATTTGCATATATACTTTTATCAAAACAGTACCTATGACAAATACGATCCAAAAAATCATAGCCTAGGTTGGACAAAAAGTAAGAATCTTTTGTCTGTTTCTGAGGTATGGATACTATCAAAGTTTCAAAATCTTATCTCTGATTTTACAGCAGCATTTGATGAGTGCAGAATTCATGAAGCAGCAAAGTTGCTTGAGGAATTCATAATCAACTTCCTCAGTCAAACCTACATACCTATTGTACGGAATGATTTATGGGACGACAATCAAGAATCATGGGAAAGGCGAATATCTGTATACTCCGTGCTAAACCACATACTAAAAAACCTTGATATCATGCTTCATCCGATTTCTCCTTTTGTGACGGAGTACCTATACCTAATGTGCTTTATGGATAAGGAAAGTGTAATGTTAGAGAAATGGCCAATGCTCGACAACGACTACGTGGATCGTGATGTGGAAGCAGGATTTGATCTCCTGAAGAAAATTATTTCCCTTTCAAACGCAGCTAGAATGAAATCCAAACTCAAACGCAGGTGGCCCATCAATGAAGTTCTAGTATTCTCCAACGATATCCGTCTTATTAATAACCCCGACCTAATGGGAATTTTGAGAAATCAGATAAACGCCCAGAACTGTAGACTCATAGAAATTCCACCCTTTAAGTCTCAAACATCAAAACTGAATTCATTAATAGCAAAGGGCGCCCCAATCAAAGTGGAGATGCATATCCTCACAAAAAGCGTGGCACCAAGGGTTAGGAGCAAGATAACTCCTCTAATGCGACATTTTGAGGAGATAGACAAGATCAATGTTCTTCGTTCCTTGGATTCAGATAGCAAAATAACGGTTAATATCTTAGAGGAGATGATCGAACTAAGGGAAAGCGATCTTGTTATGGAGTATTCCCCGTTAGAAGGCTATACCAGTGTAGAACTTGATGGTCTAATAGTCTTTATTTCGACCACCAGATCGGATCACCTCATTAAGATGGGTTTCCTAAGGGATTTGGCCAGGAATTTGCAACAGCTTAGGAAGGAACATGGACGAAACCCTACTGAAATTTTACCCGTTGCTCATGTAGCAGGACTTAACGAGTCAGAAATGAAAGATCTTTCTCAGCTAAAAGATGAACTGAAATTCCTGGTTAGAGTCAACGAGATTATGTTCTCATTGAACGCCATAGGCGGTATTAGTTATAAAACAATTGATCTAGATGGGCGACAGTTCCTCATCTCTATCTGACAATTCAATCAATTTTAGCATAGCAATCAGCAACAATTTTAGCTTTCGGTCAAATGTTATAACCGTGGTAAATTAAATAAAAATTTCTGGTAGATGAATGCCATTGATTAATAATAAGCAGATTGCTCTTGATCGCGGGCAGGTCACTTTAGATGAGTGGCTTGTAGAGCGACTTCGCGCTAAACTTGTAAAAGGCTCGCTACTTGCTGGGAGATTACCCCATCCAATTCTGTTGTACAGAAGAACTATCGAAGAATCTGAGCAATCAGCTGAGGAAGAAATTGCCACGATGTGTAAAGATTTTATCATCGTGCAGATAATAGTATACGGTGGATTTATTCCGCCAAGTTTTCATCGGCAATACATTTTTACTCCGGACAAATTTGCAAGCTGGGTTATGCATCGTAGCCGGGAATTAGTGATGCAATGCCTAGAAAATATTGAAGAGCTTTATCAAAGATCTTAGGCCATTAAGTAAAATCCAGAAATGAGGACTCTACTATTAGAAAGATCTTGTGTTTTTGGGAGATTTAAATTGGTTTATTGCCGAACTAGACCCTATTGCAACGGCTCATTTCCAAATATGCCATCGGGGTGCTCAATACAGATAGGATACGCCTATTCATTTGATAATTAGCGGAATGACATGGACACATACAAATCCTGACGATGTATGCTGGTTTAGATTCTCTAATAGTTCCATCGCATGATGGATGTTCCTGCCGCGTACAATCCGCTGATTCACTCTCTAATACTTTGCATTAACTTTAAGCCTTTAATTAAAGTATTATTATTGCATGGGTTAACCACTTTTAAACATGACCTTTCTTTTTATTATTATGAAGATATATACAGAGGATAGGCCATGGGGTAGGTTCGAAAAATTTCATGAAAATAAGATGAGCACAGTCAAACTAATTTACATCATTCCAAACCATCGGTTGAGTCTCCAGTATCACATCCGCAGGAATGAATTCTGGCGGATAATAAGTGGAACTGCAGAGGTTGAGATTGACGGCCAGACCTTTAGTGTAAAGGAAGGAGATAATATTACTATTGATTCAAAAAGTCAGCACAGAATCAAGGCATTGTCAAATGGCTGTACTGTGTTGGAAATTTCTTACGGCCATTTTGATGAAGCAGACATCGTACGCATCGAAGACGACTTTAACAGAATCGATCCTAGACCCCCACGATCACCATGACTTTACCAACAATTAACGAAATACAAATAAAGCCCTCTTAGTGTTCTACCGTTATGAGCGCAAGTAAGAAACCCCACATGAACCTAGTTGTTGTAGGTCATGTCGATAATGGTAAATCGACTACTGTTGGTCATTTAATGGTTGACTTAAAAGTTATCGATCAACGGACTATTGATGCATATGCGAAAGAATCCGAAGCGACGGGAAAGGGTGACACCTTCAAGTATGCTTGGGTCCTAGATAGTATTAAGGAAGAAAGGGATAGAGGTGTCACCATCGACCTTGCTTTCCAAAAATTCGAGACTCAAAAGTTCTTTTATACGCTTATTGATGCCCCAGGCCATAGAGATTTTATCAAGAATATGATTACCGGAGCATCCGAAGCCGATGCTGCTGTTCTTGTAGTCTCTGTGAGACCTGGTGAGACTGAAACGGCCACTGATCCTGGAGGTCAAGCACGAGAGCATGCATTCTTGTCCCGTACTTTAGGTGTAAGCCAAATAATTGTAGTTCTAAACAAGATGGACGATGTTGCTTATTCCGAACAGAGATATAAGGAAGTGAAGGATCTGGTAGAAAAAATGCTAAAGCTAGTAGGATATAACACAAGCAAAGTTCAATTTATCCCAGTTTCTGCATGGAAAGGTGATAATTTGGTTAAACTTTCTGAAAATACACCATGGTACAAAGGTCCTACACTCGCAGAATCCCTAGACATGTTTGAAGCTCCAGAGAAACCAATCGGAAAGCCTCTTAGAATTCCAATTCAAGACGTGTATACCATTACAGGAGTGGGTACGGTACCTGTAGGCCGAGTTGAAACAGGAGTTGTTCGAGCTAATGATAAGGTAATAGTGATGCCATCTGGAGTGACTGGTGAAGTAAAATCAATAGAAACTCATCACACTCAAATGGAATCAGCTGAAGCGGGCGATAACATAGGGTTTAACCTACGAGGAGTTGACAGGAAATCAATAAAGCGGGGGGACGTACTGGGATCAACTGATAAGCCACCTTCTGTCGCTCGAGAGTTTGAGGCACAAATAATCGTGATTCATCACCCTACCGCCATGGCTCCAGGATATACGCCTGTATTACATGCTCACACTGCACAAGTAGCAGCTACTCTGTCAGAGTTTGTAGCAAAGATAGACGCAAAGACCGGTGGAATAGTAGAAGAAAAGCCAAAATTCTTAAAAACTGGCGACGCTGCCATAGTAAGAATAAAACCTACCAGACCGCTTGCAATTGAGACCTTCAAAGAATTTCCCGAAATTGGAAGATTTGCACTCAGAGATATGGGAACCACAATTGCGGCAGGTGTGGTTAAAGGGATTGTAGAAAAATATGATCCTGCCAAAAAATGAGGGATCCTGTTGCCTCAAGAAGCAAGAATAAAACTAACTAGTACAAATCTCTCTACTTTAGAGACTGTTTGTTCTGAAATTAAGGGACTTGGAGAGAAAAGTGGAATCAGACTGAAGGGACCGCATCCATTACCTACAAAGAAGATGAAAGTGGTAACAAGAAAATCACCTTGTGGGCAAGGAACAAACACATATGACAAGTACGAATTAAGAATCCATAGACGAGTCATTGACTTGGGAGCAGACGATAGAGCAATTCGGCAGTTGATGCGTTTAAAAATACCTGATGATGTGTATATTGAGGTCTCATTAACTCAATAGACATTTTGCATTAGGATTGCCGGATTAAAACATTACGTTTCTTCTTTCAGAATAGATCAAACTATCTATAGATATCCTGCCGATATCACAACGTTTATTGCAAACCCGTACCTAATGGAGATTTACCAGCTTCTGTGCATTGCTAAACAATATTTTCAGTTCTGAGACTGGTCCGTAGATTTCTAGTTTCTCTGTCCCTTGTATGCAGATCTTGGCCTTTCTAAATAAAAATCCTTTCTCAGAGTATTCTAATCCGTGAAGTCTGTCTAGCCTCTCACTGACTATATCATTTGACTTGTGGATATGGCCTCGTTTAGCAAATAGAATAATCCTGTGGTCTGTCATTAGTAACTTGTACTTCTTTCCAGAATATTCGACAGGACATTTACCATAAAACTTTACATTCTCAACAGGTAATAGAAAATCGTTCAAGGTCATGATTGTATTTGTACGTACCATGTAAATTCCACAATATATATCAAAATAAGTCTCAATTATTTGCTGACATGCTGGACAAAAATTGATAACAGAGTTATAATTTATGATAGATGGCCCCAACCTTAAGTCCCAAATACTGAACATTATATATCCGCCATTAAAGATTGAGATATGTTGGAATACATGCCGCCGGCCATGACGTCATTTGAAAAAAGGAAAGGGTTTCATAGCTTGCCGGAGCTTCCAGATGGTGGGGTTGGGCTACTGCTCTCCTCCGTTTATGTAGGTGATGAACAGACTGTCTATCTTTTATTTTATGACATCGAGAAGAATGGCCTTGTTGCATGGAGAGATAGAACCAATCATAAGCCATATTGCTATACGAAAATGGAGTACAGGGACAGAGCAGAGGCGATATGCAACGAAGATAAGAAGCTATCCCTTCATCTAACCAATAAGCGTGATTTGATAAACGATCAGGATATTGAGGTTTTAAAAATCGTGGCCCCAGATCCCCTATCAATAGGTGGAACTGACAATAGCGTAAGGGAAAAAGTGCGATCTTGGGAAGCAGACATCAAGTACCACGAAAACTATCTTTATGATTCTGGCCTTATCCCGGGATCATACTATAGACGAAAAGGTGACTTTATCGTCAATGAGGATTACGATATTTCTGTGACAGTTAAAGATGCGTTGAAGCGTCTCATTCTGAATAATAATGAAGGTGAAAATAAAAATGAATATGAACATATTCCAAATAACGATTACCAAAAGCATGTTACCAGTTGGGCGAATCTCTTAAACCAGCCTGTACCGGAACTCAAAAGAGTTGCACTTGATATCGAGGTAGAATCGGAAGAAGGCCAAATGCCTACGCCTCGAGAGCATGAAAGAAGAATAATCGCCGTGGGGCTAGTTGGTACTGATGGTTTCAAGAAGATTCTTGTTTTGGGTGGGAGAAATTCAGATGAAGTGGAAAAGGTGAATACGCAGGAGGTTGAGCTGTGTCTGACTGAAAAGGAATTGATAGAGAAGACGTTTAAGGTAATAAACTCCTATCCCATAGTTATTACTTACAATGGTGATGATTTTGATCTCCCCTATCTCTACTCCCGATCGCAGGATTCCAGGATTGATCCCGCATCGCATTCCACTATCCCAAAGGAACAAGTACCAATTTTAGTAAAGAGAGATAGCTTTATGAAACGAGGAACCTTAGCGGAACCAGTTCGACTGAAGAACGCAATCCATATTGATCTGTTTAGGACATTTCAGAACAGATCAATACAGATATACGCATTTGGTAATAAATATTCTGAATATACGCTAAACGCTATTTCTCTTGCACTGCTAGGTGAAGGTAAGCTCGAATTAGATTCGGATATCAGTGAGCTATCATTACAGAAGCTTGCAGAATACTGCCTTAGAGACGCCGATCTTACATTTAGGCTTACTAGCTTTGGTAACAATCTCTTAATGAAACTTCTGTTGGTGATATCTAGAATTGCTCGATCATCCCTTGATGATGTTTCTAGATTTGGTGTTAACCAATGGATTCGAGGAATGCTCTACTATGAACATAGAAAAAATAGTCTTCTTATTCCAAGAAGAGAGGAACTTGCTGCGAAAGGGTCTTCATCGACAGTTGCTATTATAAAGGAAAAAAAGTATCGTGGAGGACTTGTGGTAGAACCTAAGCTAGGAATTCATTTTAACGTGATAGTGGTAGACTTCGCTAGTCTTTATCCCAGTATTATTAAAGTGCATAATTTATCCTACGAGACAGTCAACTGCCCTCATCAAGAATGTAAAAATGATGCGAGTCAGATGATAGCAGGCACAACGCATTGGATTTGTAAGAAGAATAGGGGACTTACATCACAACTTATTGGATCATTAAGAGATCTTCGTGTCAGATATTACAAACAATTAGCGAGGGAAAAATCTATTGGTTTAGAAGAGCGTCTGCTTTCCAGCGTTGTAAGTCAAGCAATTAAGGTGATTCTCAATGCAAGCTATGGTGTAATGGGGGCCGAAATATTTCCGCTTTATTGCCTGCCTGTTGCTGATGCGACGGCAGCACTCGGGAGAACGACTACATATTCTACCATCGAAAAATGTAGAGAAATCGGTATAGATGTAATTTACGGGGATACCGATTCTTTATTTCTCAAGAACCCTTCTCCTACTAAGGTTGATGAAATTACTAGATGGGCTAGAGCTAAATATGGAGTCGATTTAGAGATAGATAAAACATATAGGTATGTTGTATTCAGTGAATTGAAAAAGAATTATCTTGGAGTCCTTTCTGACGGAACGGTTGATGTTAAGGGCCTAACCGGAAAAAAGTCTCATACTCCACCATTCATCAGAAATGCTTTTTCTCATATGTTAGATATTTTGAGCAGAGTTGATTCAGAGAAAGATTTCGAATCTGCAAGGGAAAAAATAAAAAGTATTCTTCAGGAGAATGCAAAGAATCTGGTAAGCCGACGAATCCCGGTTCAGGATTTGAGCTTTAATGTCATGATAAACAAGTCACCTGATAAATATGGAACAAAAATTACTTCCTCGTCCATAAAATCAGGCTCAATCGATGGCATCGATATAATCGAAAAGGACTCTCATAAGGGTCTTCCACAGCATATCAAGGCAGCAAGACTACTTGTCGAAAAAGGACGACAGATAAAGGCAGGTGGCATAATTTCCTATGTGAAAACTAGAACAGTGGAAGGTGTGAAACCAGTCGAGCTCGCGAAGCCGGAAGAAATAGATACCGACAAGTACCTTGAGAGTATGGAAGTAACATTCGATCAAATACTTGCATCCTTAAACTTTAATTTCAAATCATTGGTGGGACAACCACGACAATCCAATTTAGATGAATTATTTTGGGGTCAATCAGTGTAGATCTGTGGTAAGATAGGGGAAACTGCAAAAACATTCGAATAAGAAAAGACTTTTTGCCGCAAAAAAATCAATACGTTGCCCATGAATAAGATTAAGCACTATTACGCGCCAAGAAAATTAGAAAACGGACCCAGCTCTAAAATTATTCTCAATCCTCCACTATCTGAGCATCCACGAATTCCGTCTTCAAACCAGTCCTTTCCATTATTGTAGTATCCTTGCCCGATTTCTGAGTATATACATAGACCTGAATATCATTTCCGTCGGGTCCAGGAATCATGTAACTATCTTCGACATGGTATCCCAATGTGTTGAAGTGCATGTCAAAGTAATCCTTGTCTTCCGCTTGAACTACAAACAAGCCTGCCGTAGCCTGAGTTGAATTTGTCGATAAATTATCTGGTGCATTCGCTGGGGCAATTACGTTAATTTTTCCTGGTGGAGCTGCTGGATCTTGGTTCGTAGGATCTGAAAATGTATATGTTCCTTGCGTGTCAAATGAATATGAAGTCGAATTCTTATAGGGTATGGACCCATTCGTAAGAAGGGTCTGATTATCGCTATCTTGGACAAGAGAAATGCCATGAGGGTTCAATTTATCAGCATTGGACCAAAAAACATTTGTTCCCTCTACAATGGTCGCATCAACAGGGAGGAATCCCTGGTTTACTAATCTTTTGTCGGGCATCAAAATGACCAGATTTTCCACATCAGAGTCTAATATCATGGAATTAGTCTGTGCAATATCAGCAGCACTGAAGCTGGGACCAGTAGCGGGAACTGTACTCGAACCACCACCACTGGAGGTAGTATTTGCAGGTTCTTCGGTTCCTGGAGTTACACTTACCTGAGCGTAAACTGGCTCAATTAAGCCATAGGTACCAGCGCCTGAGAAGCTGAGGATAGCAGCGGCAGAAACGGTAAGCGCTATGACACTCAAATTTATATTCATTAGGAGGCAGTAAACAGACTCCCATTTATAATGCATTGTGTTTGAAAATATTGACCTTCAAATCGTACTACCTATGCGGAATATTGAATCAGTATATTTTCAGTCAATTAGAATATTTCCCCTATACATCAACATTTATACTATAATTTGGTCCGACCATATCCAATGTCTAAGCTGGAGGATATTCAATCATTTTTTGTTTCACCAGAATTAGGAGATGCTGGAGTGTCCTTCGCTGACTTTCCCACGAATGTTTCACTTATCGAATCAAATGTGATAGTCTATGGAGTTCCATTGGACCTCACAACTTCTTTTGGGAAGGGAACTAGAGAAGGACCCAATTCAATCAGATTGACCTCTGCAAAACAGATAGAAACATACCTGTTTGAAGAAAACACCGATTTGACTGACCGGGTCAAAGTTTATGATTTGGGCGACATGAATATGCCTTCCCTTAATTCAAACTGCACGGTGGGCTCTATCATTTCATCTGTTGGATCAAACATTATTTTGATTGCAGATCACATAAAATCCAGTGGTAAAATACCAATTTTATTAGGGGGCGAACACACCGTCTCGTACTATCAAATTAAAGCGCTGGCTGATGCAAACCCCTTGATTCTTCATTTCGATGCTCATAGAGATATGAAGCCTCAATACGATGGTATGATTATGTGTCACACAACTCCTTTTTACCACTTAATTAACGACGGACATATTCTTGGACAAGATCTAGTTCAAATTGGAATAAGACAGTGTGATAGAGAGGAGAACCAAATTGCACTAAATAAGGGTGTCACTACATTTGATGCATGGACCATTCATGATGACATTGATAAACTGTTGTTATATCTAAACAAAGTTACCTCCAATAGAATTGTCTATATTTCATTTGACATAGATGTTTACGATCTATCATATGTCCCTTGCACCGGATGTCCTGAACCCTATGGTTTGGACCCTTTTCAGGTGGCTAAAATAATTAAGAGTATAAGCTCCTCTGCCTTGCTCATAGGTATGGATATGGTGGAGGTAGCAGCCAGAAATGGCGACTATAGAGAAGGTACATTGGCTGTCCAAACCCTTTATAGAGTATTGGTTAATCTGCAAAGGGCTTATTCGTAGTTACAAGAATTAGCCATCAATAGGAATTGAATTCCACGGGCTAGCTGACGAATTGAGGTCTCTTTGTTAGTAACATGGGGAGGTTCAAAGGTAGATACGGCTTATCTGCAGTTTTATATTTTATTTCATTGACCAATTCATCTATTGTCAAGTTTCTTCTTACACTCGGATTCAATCGATCCCTGACTTGAAATTTTTCTTCTTCAACTTCCGCGTCTCCTATAACTACGATATAATTAATCCATTCCATCTCCGCATCTCGAATTTTTTTCCCCACTGAAACATCTCGATCATCTAGATCCACTCTGATGCGTTTCTTCGAAATCGCATCTGCTATCCCCTGGCAATAACCGATATGATTTGCGGTTACAGGGATCAAACGCAGTTGAGTTGGCGAGAGCCATAGTGGCAAAGTAGGCTTATTACCAGTTTTTGAGTTTTTTGCGGCCTTTTCTAGTAATGCAAAGATAACGCGTTCAATCGCTCCACTTGGTGAATTGTGCAAGATTACGGGATACTTTCTCGATCCATCATCATCGACAAATGTTATGTTGTACCGCTCGCTGTTTTCAATATCAATCTGGTCTGTGGAAAGTGCTGACGCCTTCCCTTGATTATCTATGAAGTTAAATTCCCATTTTAAGATAAAATAGAAGAATCGCTCCTTCCAAACTTCTACTAAAATAGGTCGATTAAATTTTCTGGCTAATTCGACAATCATTTCCTTATTATTTCGGAGGCAATCCTCAGTAAACCGTATTGCCATCTCTATGTCGGTAGAGGTTGAAATTCCCAAATCATTTAAGACAGCAATAGATAAGTCAAACCTTTTCAGAAGCTCCGACCTGGCCTCCTCCATATTTCTGCAAAAGGCGTGACAATCAGGCATGCTAAATGCTCTCAATCTTTTCAACCCTACGATTTCCCCAGTCTTCTCCCTTCGGAAACTATATCTAGTAAGTTCATAGAGTCGAAGAGGTAGATTCTTGTAAGAAATCAACAAATCTTTTGCCATCAGAAATTGGCCAAAACAAGCAGCGAATCTAAGGAAATAATGTTTCCCATGGTCAGTAGCGATGTTGTATTGTCTAGCAGGAAACCGGTTAAAGTAACTTTCCAGGGATGGATGCTTCGAATCATACATTATAGGAGTTTCTATTTCTATTCCTCCGTAGTCCGTCACCATTTTGGTAACGTACTGTTCTATAAGTGACTTGATCAAGCGACCCTTCGGATAGAACCGCATATTTCCTGAATCGGAGGCTGGTTCATAATCAGCAATACCTAATTTCCGCATTAATCTAACGTGGGGTGGAATCTCATCAACAGCTCTTCTCTTCTCAATCTCGTAACTTGCCAGACTCTCAAGATTGAATTCCCTTTTCGAATACCTGTATTCGTTTAAAGGAATCATGTCACCATCCGGTTTCATCACAAACCATTGTGACCGCAACGAATCCTCTGCGCTTAGCGCACTTGAAATATTAGTGAGAGAATTACTGGATACGATGCTTGGTTGGGAACCTTCAACCCTATCCGAATATTTAGCAATAGAGGCCTTGTCGTAGATTCTAAAATTTTCAGCCAAAGGATGAGCCTTGACCTTCACTGAAAATGACTTAGTCCATCCGAAAGGCGCCCTCATGACTTTTATATCCTCTTTCATGGTTTCTTTTTTCATCATGTTCATAATCTCTAAAGCGTGCTGTGGCGATGCCAGATCCGAGCTCAAATGCGAATAGGGATATATTAGTAGCCTATTGACCTTGATCCTTTGCATATACTGCTTGATATCCTGTGCAGCAAATATGACAGTAGCTAATTCATCGCCCTCTTCTACTGCGACAAGAACAACAACTAGGTCTTGATACCTAACCTTCTCCTGAGACACGTCCTGATCAGCGTATTTTTCTTGTATCTCTCTTGCCACGGGCTCGTACTCAAAGAATTCAGCATGGAGTTGAAGAATTCGCATTCTATGAGAGTTAATAGGAATAGTTGGATGATTAAAGGGTTTTGAAGTATGGACCAGCTGCAATTTGGCGAGGAAAGTCCAGAAATGAACTGCTATAGAGCAGACTGATGGCACTCCTTAAACTTTAAAACATATACTAGTCCCATCTTGCACGTTCATTTTCTCGATCTTCTTTGGTGGCTTTTTTCCAATCTTTGTAGTGTTGTCTACAAAGGTAGATACGCTTGCTAGAGGAATCGACCAGCAAATCGATGGCCATTGCTGCTTTGCTTCCACTCATGGACCTAAGGGCAACCTGACCGCATCCCTGGACACTACACGAAACTCCTTTATCCACTTTACCCATACCAGATTAAAATGAAGAGAGGTGGTATAAAACTTTGATCAAAAATTAATAGACTCATTGAACTTCGAGTAATAAATTCGGAATCTTATACTTAGCTGTAGTATCGTAGTACACTGCAAATATATACCTTAGAAATCTACATTAATTCCCAATTAGAAGCTTCTAGAAGAATACTCATCTATTATTTCGGATAGTTATATTGGATAAAATGATTGTATACTTATCTTCGATTCACACTAACTTTAGGTTTAGTACTTGTTTCAGTTCTTTATAAATACTTAATTCTCCAGCAGTTTGTGAATGAGATCTATTAGCGGATTGTTATCATTAATAGCAATCAAATTTTCAAATCTGAAAGTTAGTAACAGCTCCAGAAATGCAAGTGTTATTTTTACGGTATCCCTAATATTGCTATCTATGATCTCTGTATCCGATCTTGCCGGTGCTCAACTTGTGTCTTCCCAAGATGACTCCAGTACAGTGACAGATACTCCAAGAACAAATAACAATACTATCAATCCAAAAACAGAATGCAATGAGCCGATCGAGATCAATAATGTATCTAGCAGCAGCTTTGATAATACCAACAATGAAGATGATGATGGTGTGAATGCTGAGTTAGCATTTGATAGTGATGAGGGTACAGAATGGTCGGAGGATAGAGTCGGGGCATATTTAGAGTTCGATATTGGAGCAATTCGATCAATTTGTGACATAGAGATCCAATGGGACAAAGGCGAAGAAAGATCGTACAATTTTGTAGTTTCCGTTTCAGAAAACGGTACTAAATTTAAGGATAGAATTAGAGCTACAAGTAGTGGAAATTCGGACCTTCCAGAATTATACTCCTTTCCTGATACCATGGCTAAGCAGGTTCGACTTACAGTTTATGGGAACAGTGAAGATGATACTGCATCCATTAGGGAAATAAGTGTGAATGGAAGAGACGTAAGGAAAATAGGCCAAGGTTATAAAATTTGTGAAGAGCTTCCAGTAGCCAAGTTTGTGGCCACTCCTAGTCGATCAGGAGATCCTCCCGAAAAAGCAGTGGATGGAGATTATACGACAGCTTGGTCAGCTGAGGGTGCAGGTTCATTTCTACAAGCAGACGTAGGTGAAGTAAAATCTATCTGTCATGTAAGTATAGCTTGGTATAATGGGGAGAGTAGACAGTATGTATTCGAAGTTTCCGTTTCTAAAGATGGAATAAACTTTGACCAGGTTTATGAAGGAATAAGTAGTGGCAATTCCATTCGACCGCAATATTATGCGTTTTCAGAAGCAGACGCCAGATATGTAAGAATTACTGTATTCGGTAACGATAAGGATAATTGGGCTGGTATTACTGAATTGTCAATAAAAGGATTCACCCCCCCATTGCCCCCCAATAACCCTCCAGTTGCCGATCCTAAAAGCGTTTCAACCGACATGAATGTTCCTATTCCAATCAAGCTATCTGGATCAGATCCAGAAGGCTCTATATTGACCTTTAATATAGTCGATCTTCCTAAACATGGTCAACTATCGTCCGTGTCAAGTGACACTGTAAAGTATACACCAGATAAGGATTATTCAGGCTCTGATAGCTTTACATACACTGTCAAAGATAGCAAAGGGGTAGCTAGCAGTAAATCATTAGTTAGCATAAATGTTCGTAATAATCCTCCAGTTGCCGATCCTAAAAGCGTTTCAACCGACATGAATGTTCCTATTCCAATCAAGCTATCTGGATCAGATCCAGAAGGCTCTATATTGACCTTTAATATAGTCGATCTTCCTAAACATGGTCAACTATCGTCCGTGTCAAGTGACACTGTAAAGTATACACCAGATAAGGATTATTCAGGCTCTGATAGCTTTACATACACTGTCAAAGATAGCAAGGGTTTGACTAGTGAAAAATCAACGGTTAGTATTAACATTAAGGAGGTACTTGAGTGTAGGACGCTTAATCCAACAGTGGTAACGGCAATAGGAAGTGATGGTGCTAATGTTCCATCCAATGTAATAGATAAGAATCTTAACACGGGGTGGTCTAAAGACGGCACAGGCTCTTGGATTCAATTTGATTTAGGTTCACCAGCAAAAATTTGTAGTGTAGATATTGCATGGTATAGAGGGGACATGAGACAAAATGTTTTCACAATATCTGTCTCTGATGATGGGTCAGTCTTTAAGAAAGTATTTGACGGAGGAAGTAAAGGTACTGCCACAGGTTTCGAGAAATACAATTTACCTTCAGGTACTGAAGGAAAGTTTGTAAGAATTACTGTAAATGGCAATACTGAGAATAACTGGGCTAGTATAACAGAGATAGCATTGTTTGGAGTCAGGAGCACATCGGAACCACCATCACCACCTCCAAGTGAACCGCCATCACCGCCTCCAAGTGAACCGCCATCACCGCCTCCAAGTGAACCGCCA
>OBLS010000077.1_pt1 | contig 24482 bp, 24 predicted proteins | sample 1519901 | NCBI WGS metagenome assembly OBLS01 (sample SAMEA3113585, study PRJEB22503) | soil metagenome | reverse complement strand
TCGCCACCCAGGCCGCCCAGCGGGGCACCGGCGACGCCCTGGCCGCGGCCCTGCCCCTGCTGGAGGGCGACGGGGACGTCCTGGTCCTGTTCGGCGACACCCCGCTGGTCTCGGCCGAGCTGCTGGAGGGGCTGGTGGACGCCCACCGCTCGGCCAGGGCGGACGCCACCCTGCTCACCTGCACCATGACCGACCCGACGGGCCTCGGCCGGGTGCTGCGCGACCCCGACGGCGCCGTCACCAGGATCGTCGAGGAGCGCGACGCCACCCCAGCTCAGCGCGCCATCCGCGAGGTCAGCGCCGGTATGTACGTCTTCCGGCGGCCGGTCCTGAACGGCCTCTCCGAGCTGCGCCCCGACAACGACCAGGGCGAGTACTACCTGCCCGACCTGGTCCCCCTGGTGCTGGCCGGCGGCGGCCGGGTGGCCACCGCCGAGGGTCCGGAGGAGGAGGCCAGGGGGGTCAATGACCGGGTCGAGCTGGCCGCGGCCGAGGCGGTGCTGCGCCGGCGGCTGCTGGAGCGGCTGATGCTGGGCGGGGTCACCGTCACCGACCCGGCGACCACCTTCGTCGACGCCGACGTCGAGGTCGGCCAGGACACCGTCCTGGCCCCGCTGACCTTCCTGGAGCGCGGCACCCGGGTCGGGGCCCGCTGCCGCCTCGGGCCCAACGTGCGCCTGGTCGGCTGCACCGTCGGCGACGACGCCACCGTCGCCCAGGCCGTGGCCCTGCAGTCCACCATCGGCCCGCGGGTGGTGGTCGGCCCGTTCGCCTCCCTGCGGCCCGGCACCGAGCTGGCCGAGGGCTCCAAGGCCGGCACCTTCGTCGAGGTCAAGAACTCGGTGGTCGGCCCCGGGTCCAAGGTCCCGCACCTCAGCTACGTCGGCGACGCCGACATCGGCGCCGGGGCCAACGTCGGCGCCGGCACCGTGTTCGTCAACTACGACGGCGCCCGCAAGCACCGGACGACCGTCGGTGACGGCGCCTTCATCGGATCCGATACCATGCTGGTAGCCCCCGTGACGGTCGGGAACGGGGCCCAGACCGCCGCCGGTTCGACGATCACCAAGGACGTGCCGCCCGACGCCCTCGCCATCGAACGCTCCGACCAGCGGACCATCGAGGGCTGGGCGGCCAGGCGCCGCCGACAGAGGACCAAGGAGTGACGGGGAGGCGACGGTGAGCAACGGTGTGACGCCCAAGCAGGTGGAGGCGCTTGGGCGCAGGCACCTGATGCTGTTCGCGGGACGGGCCAGCAAGGAGCTGGCCAACGAGGTGGCCGGACACCTCGGGATCGAGTGCGGCTCGGTGGAGGTCCGGGACTTCGCCAACGGCGAGACCTACGCCCGGTTCGGGGAGAGCGTGCGCGGCACCGACGCGTTCGTGATCCAGACCCACAGCGCGCCGGTGAACGAGCGGATCATGGAGCAGCTGATCATGATCGACGCCCTCAAGCGGGCGTCGGCCAAGCGGATCAGCGCCGTCGTCCCCTACTACGGCTACTCCCGCCAGGACAAGAAGGGCCGGGGCCGCGAGCCCATCTCGGCCAAGCTGGTGGCCGACATGCTCGACACCGCCGGGGCCGACCGGCTGATCACCATGGACCTGCACTCCGGGCAGATCCAGGGGTTCTTCGACGGGCCGGTCGACCACCTGACGGCCATGCCGGTGCTGGGCGAGCACATCCGCACCAGCTGCGAGGGCCGCGACCTGGTGGTGGTCGCCCCCGACGCCGGGCGGGTCAGGACGGCCGAGAAGATGGCCGGCCAGCTCGGCGCCCCCCTGGCCTTCCTGCACAAGCGGCGCAGCCGCAGCGAGGCCCACAAGATCGAGGTCCGCGAGGTCGTCGGCGAGGTCGACGGCCGCCAGTGCGTGCTGATCGACGACATGATCGACACCGCCGGCACCATCGTCCAGGGGGCCGAGGTGCTGATGGCCAGCGGCGCCGAGCGGGTGACGGCCGCCGCCACCCACGGGATCTTCTCCGGCCCGGCCATCGACCGGCTCAAGAACGCCCCCATCGGCGAGGTCGTGGTCACCAACACCCTGCCCCTGGCCGAGGACCAGCGGATCGACAAGATCCGGGTGCTGTCGGTGGCCGGCATCGTCGCCGACGCCATCCGGGCGGTGTTCGAGGACGCCAGCGTCTCCGAGATCTTCAACGACCAGAACCAGCTCTGAGGCTGTTTGAGCCACGCGGGCGGCGTCAATCCTTAGGGGTGACGTAGTCCCGTCCTCGAACAGGAGGAGCACGTGGCAGGCGAGCTGCAGGGCAAGACCATCGCGTTCCTGGCAACCGACGGCGTCGAGCAGATCGAGTACACCGAGCCCCGCAAGGCGGTCGAGCAGGCCGGGGGCACCGCCCACCTGGTGTCGCTGGAGGCCGGCGAGATCCAGGGCTTCAACCACCTCGACAAGGGCGACACCTTCCCGGTCGACAAGGCCGTGGCCGAGGCCAGCGCCGACCAGTACGACGGGCTGGTCCTGCCCGGCGGGGTCGCCAACCCCGACTTCCTGCGCAACGACCCCGACGCCGTCCAGTTCGTGCGCTCGTTCTTCGAGGCCGGCAAGCCGGTGGCCTCGATCTGCCACGGCGCCTGGACGCTGGTCGAGGCGGGCGTGGTCAAGGGCCGCACGCTGACGTCCTGGCCGAGCATCCGCACCGACGTGGAGAACGCCGGCGGGACCTGGGTCGACGAGGAGGTCCACACCGACCGCGGCCTGGTCACCAGCCGCAAGCCCGACGACCTGCCGGCCTTCAACGCCAAGCTGGTCGAGGAGTTCGCCGAGGGCGTCCACGCCGAGCAGTCCCAGGCCACGACGAGCGCCTGAGCGGGCCGGCGATGGCGAAGCCGATCGCGGTGCTCGACGTCGACGGCACGCTGGTCGACACCAACTACCACCACGCCATCGCCTGGTACCGCGCGTTCCGCGAGCACGGGCTGACCCTGCCGGTGTGGCGGGTCCACCGCCACATCGGCATGGGCGGCGACCAGCTGGTGGCCGCCCTGGTCGGCCAGCGGGTCGAGGACCGCCAGGGCGACAGCATCCGGGCGGCCGAGACCGCCCTGTACGCCGACCTGATCGGCGAGGTCGAGCCGTTCGCCGACGCCCGGCGGCTGCTGGAGCTGCTGGACGGCCGCGGGCACCGGCTGGTCCTGGCCAGCTCGGGCAAGCGCGACGAGGTCGACCACTACCTGGACCTGCTGGACGCCCGCGACCTGGTCGAGGCCTGGACGACCTCGGCCGACGTCGAGCGGACCAAGCCCGACCCGGACCTGGTGGTCACGGCCATCGACAAGGTCGGGGGCGGGGAGGCGGTGATGGTCGGCGACTCGACCTTCGACTGCCAGGCCGCCGGCCGGGCCGGGGTCCCGACGGTGGCCGTCCTCACCGGCGGCTTCTCCGAGCAGGAGCTGCGCCAGGCCGGCGCCGGGCCGGTCTTCGAGTCGCTCACCGAGCTGTGCGAGCGGCTCGACGAGACCCCGCTTGCCTCGGTTTGACGACCCGGGTTCAGGGCTAGGAGTTCGGGCAACGAACCGTACGACCAGGAGGAGGGTGCGACGCAGATGCCGAAGACGGCCCGCGACGTCATGACCCCGAACGCCGAGTGCGTCGGGGAGAACGAGACCCTGCTCGAAGCGGCCAAGAAGCTGGCCGACCGCGGCTTCGGGGCCATGCCCATCTGTGGCGAGGACAACCGCCTCAAGGGCATGCTGACCGACCGCGACATCGTGGTGAAGGCGCTTGCCAAGGGCAAGGACGCGGCCTCGACCCGGGCCGGCGAGCTCGGCGAGGGCAAGCCGGTGACCATCGGGGCCGACGACTCCATCCAGGAGGCCCTGAAGACGATGGCCCAGTACAAGGTCCGCCGCCTGCCGGTGATCGACGGCCACGACCTGGTCGGGATCATCGCGGTGGCCGACATCGCCCGCCAGCTGGGCGACGACGACTCCAAGGGCGACCTGATCGAGGCCATCTCCGAGGGCCCGCCCCAGCAGGGCGTCGGCTCGCAGTAGCGGCCCGCCGAGCTCAGGGCCGCCTCCAGCATCCGCCGGAGGCGGCCCTGTTCGTGGCACCATCGGGGGCATGGACCTGCCGGTGATGCCCCCGATCCGCCCCATGCTCGCCAAGTCGGTGTCGATCCTGCCCGAGGGGATGCTGTACGAGCCCAAGTGGGACGGGTTCCGCTGCGTGGTCTTCCGCGACGGCGACGAGGTCGAGCTGGGCAGCCGCAAGGAACGGCCCCTGACCCGCTACTTCCCCGAGATCGTGGAGGCGGCCCGGACCCAGCTGCCGCCACGCTGCGTGGTCGACGGCGAGATCGTGATCGCCAGCGGCCCCGGCCTCGACTTCGAGGCCCTGCTGCAGCGCATCCACCCGGCCGCCTCCCGGGTCAACCTGCTGGCCACCCAGACCCCGGCCTGGCTGATCGCCTTCGACCTGCTCGCCCTCGGCGACGAGTCGCTGATGGAGCGGTCCCTGGCCGAGCGCCGGGTCGCCCTCGAGGAGGCTCTGGCCGGCGCGGGCGAGCCCGTGTTCACCACCCCCTTCACCGACTCCATGCGTCAGGCCGAGCGCTGGTTCCGGGTGTTCGAGGGCGCCGGCCTCGACGGGGTCATCGCCAAGCCCCGCGACCTGCCCTACCTGGAGGACCAGCGGGTCATGTTCAAGGTCAAGCACGAGCGGACCGCCGACTGCGTGGTCGCCGGCTTCCGCTGGCACAAGAAGGGCCCGGTGGTCGGCTCGCTGCTGCTCGGGCTGCACGACGAGGAGGGCCGGCTCCAGCACGTCGGGGTGTCGGCCTCGTTCTCGATGGAGCGGCGCCGCGAGCTGCTCGACGAGCTGGCCCCCTACCGGCTGGAGGAGGGGGCCGAGCACCCCTGGACCGGGTACTCCACCCCCGAGCGGGTCCCGGGGGGCATGGTCTCGCGCTGGAACGCCAAGAAGGACCTGACCTTCGAGCTGCTGGAGCCGAAGCTGGTGGTCGAGGTGGCCTACGACCACATGGAGGGGCGGCGCTTCCGCCACACCGCCCAGTTCCGGCGCTGGCGCCACGACCGCGACCCGGAGTCCTGCACCTACACCCAGATCGAGCGGCCGGTCGAGTTCGACCTGGGCGACATCCTGGCCGGGGGCGGCCAGCCTGATTCCGGTGGCCCCTGACGGGAAAGGAGACACCACATGGACGAGACGGGTGGGCAGGAGCCGGTGAAGCGCGAGACGGCGCGCCTGGCCGACCTGCCGGTCGAGGGGCTCCCCGAGGACGCCCCGGAGGCGGCGTACGCGGCCGCCGACGAGGCGCCCGCCGATCTCGACCCGGTCGAGACCGCCCACGACCCGGAGGCCGAGCGCGGGCCCAAGGCCGTGATGACCGCCTACGCCGACGCCCTTGGCGCCGGCGACGCCGGCCTGGCCGCCGACCTGTACGCCGAGAACAGCCTGCTGACCAGCGCCGACGAGCGCATCTCGGGCCGCCCGGGGATCGCCGGCTGGCACGAGGACCTGCTGCGCCGGGGGCGGGTGACCGCACGCCCGGCCGGGCAGGGCAACGACCGCAGCCGGCTGGAGGTCGACAGCGCCGCCGGCCGGTTCGTGGTCGAGCTGGCCTTCGACGCCTCGGGCCGGATCGGCACCGCCCGCTGGCTCACGCCGCCGGAGGCCGACATGCCCCAGGAGGAACGGGAGCGGACCGCCACATGACCGAGTCCTTCGAGGGCGACGCCGTCCGCTACGAGGGCGACCGCCCGGTCGCCGTCGGCGACCTGCGCCTGGCCCAGCCGACCAGGATGGCCACCACCAGCGCCGGCTTCTGGGGCCTGTACGAGGCCGGGGACGAGGTGCTGGTCGTCCACCCGGGCGGGGCCGTGCGCGGCCCGGCCGACCAGGTCCGGGCCCGGCTGGCCGCCCTGGCCGCCGACGAGCAGCGCGACCAGGCCGACCGGGAGGCGGCCCGGTCGTTCCTGCCCTTCCTGGGCGGCGACGACCCGGGCGCGGCCACCGACGTCCCGCGCTCCCGGGTGGAGCAGGGCCCGCCCCCCACCTACACCCTGTCCGACGAGCGCAACGCCCCTCCGGCCCCCTAGGCGTGGCCAGGATCAGGCGGGTCGACTGCTCGGGCCCGGGCATCCGCCGCCGCCGCCGCGGGCGGTCCTTCAGCTACGAGCTGCCGACCGGCGAGGCAATCACCGACCCGGAGGAGCTGGCCCGGGTCCGGGGGCTGGGGATCCCGCCGGCCTGGAAGGACGTGTGGATCTGCCCCATCCCCACCGGGCACCTCCAGGCGGTCGGGACCGACGCCGCCGGCCGCCGCCAGTACCTCTACCACGAGGCCTGGCGGACCCGGCGCGACCAGGCCAAGTTCGACCACATGCTGGAGTTCGCCCACGCCCTGCCCGGGCTGCGGGAGCGGGCCGCCGAGCACCTGGAGGCCGGCGACCTGTCCCGGGAGCGGGTGCTGGCCTGCGCGACCCGGCTGCTGGACCGGGGCTTCTTCCGGATGGGCACCGAGGGCTACGCCGAGCAGAACCAGACCTACGGCCTGGCCACCATCCAGAAGCGCCACGTGCGCCTCGACGGCGACCTGATCAGCTTCGACTACGTGGCCAAGAGCGGCAAGCGCCGCCTGGCCTCGGTGCTCGACCCGGCCGTGAGCGAGGTCGTGGCCCAGCTCAAGCGCCGCCGCGGCGGCGGTCCCGACCTGCTCGCCTACAAGGACGGCCGGGCCTGGGTGGACGTCCGCTCCGACGACATCAACGCCTACATCAAGGAGCAGACCGGCGGCGACTTCACCGCCAAGGACTTCCGCACCTGGAGCGCCACCGTGCTGGCCTCGGTCGCCATGGCCAGCTCGTTCCCCCAGGCCAGGTCCAAGACGGCCAGGGCCAGGGCGATCAGCCGGGCGGTCAAGGAGGTGGCCCACTACCTGGGCAACACCCCGGCGGTCTGCCGGGCCTCCTACATCGACCCGAGGGTGTTCGACCGCTACCGCTCCGGGCTGACCATCGCCGCCGCCCTCGGGCAGCTCGGCGACGTCGGCGAGCTGGGCGAGCCGGCCCACCAGGGCCCGGTCGAGGAGGCCGTCCTCGACCTGATCGAGGACAAGCACGGGCCGGCCCTCGAGCTGGACCTCATCGCCTGAGCACTGCTACCCTCGCCGTCGTCCCCGGCCCTGGCCGGGCATCGCTGTGTGCTCCAACCCGCTCCGAGGAGGCTCGTCCCCCATGTCCGAGTACAAGCTGGCCGCCGAGAACCGCTCGGACGCCGGGAAGGGGGCCGCCCGCCGCCTGCGGGCCTCCGGCCGGGTCCCGGCCGTGCTGTACGGCCACGGCACCAGGCCCCAGCACCTGAGCATCGACGCCCGCCAGTTCAGCCAGGCCCTGCGCACCGACGCCGGCGCCAACGTGCTGATCTCGCTGGAGGTCGGCAGCGACCAGCACCTGGCCCTGGCCAAGGAGGTCCAGCGCCACCCGGTCCGGGGCGACTTCATCCACGTCGACTTCATCCAGGTCCGCCGGGGCGAGAAGGTCCACGTCCAGGTGTCGGTGCGGCTGGTCGGGGAGGCGCCCGGGGTCCGCGAGGGCGGCATCGCCGACCAGGACCTGTACCAGCTCAACGTCGAGGCCGAGGTGACCGCCGTGCCCGAGGCGGTCGAGGCCGACGTGTCCGGGCTGAACATCGGCGACGTCCTGCGGGTCGGCGACCTCAAGGCCCCCAACGGCGCCCTGATCCTCGACGACCCCGAGGCCCCGGTCGTGTCCGTGGTCGCGCCGGCGGTCGAGGCCGAGCCCGAGCCCGCCGAGGCCGAGGAGGGCGAGGCCGCCGAGGGCGGCGAGGCGCCGGCTGCCGAGGACGCCGGCGAGGGCGAGGACCGGTCCGAGGGCTAGCCGGCCGGTGCCCCTCCAGCTGCGCAGGCGGGCGGCGGTGACCGGCGCCGGCGAGGACGGCGGCCCCTGGATCGTGCTCGGGCTGGGCAACCCCGACGACGAGTACGGCAACACCCGGCACAACGCCGGGGCCATGGTGGTCGCCCTGCTGGCCGAGCGGGCCGGGGCCAAGCTGAAGCGGACCCGCAACCGGGCCCAGGTGGCCGAGGTCCGCGACGGCGACGCCCGGGTCGTGCTGGCCCGCCCCACCAGCTACGTCAACGAGTCCGGGGGGCCGGCGTCGCTGCTGGCCCGCTGGTACAAGACGCCGGTGGAGCGGATCATCGTCGTCCACGACGAGATCGACCTGGCCTACGGCAAGCTCCAGGTGCGCCGGGACGGCGGCACGGCCGGCCACAACGGCCTCAAGGACGTCGCCAAGGCGCTCGGCTCACCCGACTTCCTGCGGGTCCGCATCGGCGTCGGCCGCCCCCCCGGCCGCAAGGACCCGGCCGACTACGTGCTCGAGCCGATCGCCAAGCGCGACGCCGAGGACTTCGCCGTCCTGGTCGCCCGCGCCGCCGACGCCGCCATGGATCTGGTCCACCTCCCGCTGGAGCGGGCCCAGGACCGCCACAACGGCTGACCCCGGCTAGCCGCCGAGGCGGCCCGACTCCACCACCTGGCGGAAGCCGTCGACCGCCCGCTGGACCTGCTTGTCGGGGTCCTTGAACAGCTCGGCGACCAGCTCGCCGGCCTTGCCGGCGGGCGGGTCGTACTCCAGCGACACCTCGATGTTGGTCCGGCCGCCGCGGTCGTCGAAGCGGACCGCGCCGGCGTTGTCGACCTGGCTGTCCCCGATGCTCTTCCAGGCGATGCGCTGGTTGGGGATGTCCTCGACGATCTCGGCGTCCCACTCGACCGACTTGCCGAGCGGTCCCGAGACCTTCCAGTGGCTGGTCGAGGGGCCGGTGACGGTGACCTCCTCGACGTCGGGCATGAAGGAGGGGAAGTTGGAGAAGTCGCGCCAGTAGGCGTAGACCTGGGCGACCGGGGCTTGGACCTCGAAGTACTGGGCTGCGGAGCCCATCGGCTGGGTACCTCCTGGGAGCGGGGACTCTTCTATCCTGTGCTCCGCTCCCGCCACCCGAGCGGTTGCAGGAAGGAGCGAAGGTGAACCCTGCAGCGGTGCGGTCCGCAGCGACGCGGATCGCCGGCCAGGTGCACCGGACCCCGGTGCGCACCTCGGCCACTCTCGACGGGCGCACCGGCGCCCAGGTCCTGGTCAAGGACGAGGCGGTCCAGAAGACCGGCTCGTTCAAGGCCCGCGGGGCCCTCAACCGCCTGCTCACCCTGCCCGACGAGGCCCGCGAGCGCGGCCTGGTGTGCGTCACCGCCGGCAACCACGGGGCCGCGGTGGCCTGGGCGGCCGCCCAGGCCGGGGCCAAGGCGACCGTGGTCATGCCGACCTACAGCCCGGCCGCCAAGGTGGCCGCCTGCTGGAGCTACGGCGCCGAGGTGATCCTCCACGGCGACACCACCACCGAGGCCTTCGCCGAGTGCGAGCGGCTCCAGCACGAGCGCGGCCTCACCTTCATCCACCCCTTCGACGACCCCGAGATCGTCGCCGGCCAGGGCACCGTCGGCCTGGAGCTGATCGAGGACGCCGGGCCGGTCGACGTCTGGGTGGTGAGCGTCGGCGGCGGCGGCCTGACCTGTGGCACCGCCCTGGCCGTGCGCGACGCCAACCCCGCCTGCCGGGTGGTCGCGGTCGAGCCCGAGGGCGCGGCCGCCCTGACCGCCGCCCTGGCCGCCGGCCACCCGGTCCCGATCGTGGCCCGCTCGGTCGCCGACGGCCTCTGCGCCCCCTTCGCCGGCCCCCTCACCTTCCCCCTCTTCCGCGAGCTGGTCGACGAGGTGGTGCTGCTCTCCGAGGCCGAGCTCCTGGCCGGGGTCCGCTTCGTGATGGAGCGCCTGAAGGTGGTGGCCGAGCCGGCCGGCGCCGCCACCATCGCCGCCCTGCTCGCCGGCAAGGCCGGCGACCTGGCCGGCCTCCGCGTCGGCACCGTCATCACCGGCGGCAACCTCGACCTCGGGGTGGTCGTGCCCCAGCTCCCCCCGGCCGACTGAAGGTTGACACGCCCCCTCTCATGTGACCATATGGTCACATGAGAGCCGACGACACCGCGGTGGTCTGGAAGGCGCTGGCCGACCCGACCAGGCGGGCGATCCTCGACCTGCTGGCCGACCGGGCCCGGACCACCGGGGAGCTCAGCGGGGCGTTTCCCGAGGTGTCGCGGTTCGCGGTGATGAAGCACCTGGGGGTGCTGGAGACGGCAGGGCTGGTGGTGGTGCGGCGGCGGGGCCGGGAGCGCTGGAACCACCTCAACGGGGTGCCCCTGCGGGAGGCCTACGAGCGCTGGATGCGCCCGCACGCCGACCGCTGGGCCGAGTCGCTGCTCCGGCTCAAGGAGACGGCCGAGCGGCAGGAAGGAGCTGGCATGACCACGACCCTGGAGGTCGAGCAGGAGGTGGTGGTGGCCGCGCCGCGGGAGAAGGTGTTCGAGGCGCTCTGCCAGATGGGGGAGTGGTGGCCGCACGCCTTCCGGGAGGGGGCAACGGTCCACCTGGAGCCGCGGGTCGGGGGCCGCTTCTGGGAGGACTGGGGCGACGGCGACGGCGCGCTGTACGCCACCGTGACCGGCATCCGCCGGCCCGAGCAGCTGACCTGCACCGGCCCGATGGGCATGCGCACCCCGGTCACCGGCGTGTTCAGCATGGAGCTGTCCGAGCGCGACGGCGGCACCCTGGTGCGGCTGTCCCACCACGCCGTCGGCCCGATCGACGACGAGACCCGCGCCGCCTACCAGAGCGGCTGGGGCGGGGTCTTCGATGCCCTGCGAGGCCATCTCGGCCTGACCGGCTGACCGTGGGAATGCTGCGGTAGCCTGGACGTTGAACAGAGCGGGAGCCCCCCGGTTGCGGCCGTCGGGGGCTACCCGACTGTGCTACCGCCGCAAAGGACACCCGTGCGCCTCACCCCCCTGCTCGACCGCTGGACCGACGACCCCGCCTTCGCCGAGCTGCTCGGCGCCCTCGACCCACGGGCCGACAGCCCCCGGCCCGAGGTGGTCGTCCCCGACGTGGCCAGGGCCTTCCTGCTGGCCGGGATCGCCCATGCCGGCGCCCGGCTGGTGGTGGTCACCACCGCCACCACCGCCGACGCCGAGGCCCTGGCGGCCGACGTCGCCGCCTTCCTCGGTCCCGACTCGGCGGCCGCCTTCCCGGCCTGGGAGACCCTGCCCCACGAGCGGCTCTCGCCCCGCTCCGAGACCGTCGCCACCCGCCTGCGCCTGCTCCACCGCCTGAGCCAGCCGGAGGCGGACGGGCTGAAGCTCCTGACCGTGCCGGCCCGGGCGATGATGCAGCCGCTCGCCCCCGGGCTGGACGTGGTCGACCCGGTGCGGGTGGCCGCCGGCGACCGGGTCGAGCTCGAGGAGCTGCTGGAGCGGCTGGTCGCGGCCGGCTACACCCGCACCGACATGGTCGAGCGCCGGGGCGAGGTGGCCGTCCGGGGCGGGCTGGTCGACTTCTTCCCGCCGGGCGAGGACCACCCGGTCCGGGTCGAGCTCTGGGGCGACGAGGTCGAGAGCATCCGCGCCTTCGCCGTCTCCAGCCAGCGCTCCCTGACCGAGCTGCCCGAGGTCGAGGCCTGGCCGTGCCGCGAGGTGCGCCTGGGCGAGGCCGAGCGGGGCCGGGCCCGCCAGCTCGCCGCCGAGGTCCCGGTGGCCGGCGACCTGCTCGCCCAGGTGGCCGAGGGCCTGGACGTCGAGGGGGTCGAGTCGCTGCTGCCGCTGCTGTTCGACCGGCTCCAGCCGCTGCCGGCCTACCTCCCCGGCGACGCCGTGCTGGTCCTGGTCGACCCCAAGCGCACCCTCGACCGGGCCGAGGAGGTCCGCAGCCAGGCCGACGAGGCCGCCCAGGCCTCCTGGGGCAGCGCCGCCGAGGGCGCCACCGCGCCGGTCGAGGGCGTCGCCTACCTGCCCCTGGAGCGGGTGCTCGAGGAGGCCGGCCGGGCCGTGGCGCGGCTGGGGCCGTTCGACTCCGGGCAGGCCGCCGCCGTCCGGATCGACGCCTCCGCGATCGAGCCCTACCGGGCCAACGTCACCCGGGTCGCCGCCGACGCCCGCGACCTGGTCGCCGCCGGCGCCACGGTGCTGCTCTGCACCGAGGGCGCCGGGCCGGCCCAGCGGCTGGTCGAGGTGCTGCGCGAGGAGGGCCTGACCGTCCCCGACCTGGTGTTCGGCGGGGCCAGCGAGCTCTCCCCCGAGCCGGGCCCGGGCGTGCTGGTCGGGACGGCCCCGCTGCTCACCGGGTTCCGGCTGCCGTCGCTGCGCCTGGCCCTGGTCGCCGAGGGCGACCTGTACGGGACCCGGCGCCAGACCCGCGAGCAGGCCCGCATGCCCTCCAGCCGCCGCCGGGCCAAGCACGCCGGCGGCCAGCTGGCCCTGGAGGAGCTGCAGCCGGGCGACATCGTCGTCCACGCCGTCCACGGCATCGGCCGCTACGTCGGCATGGAGCACCGCAGCGTCGGCGGGGCCGAGCGCGACTACCTGGTCCTGGCCTACGACCAGGGCGACAAGCTGTACCTGCCCAGCGAGCAGGTCGAGCTGATCAGCCGCTACGTCGGCGGGGAGCACCCCAAGCTGTCGCGCCTGGGCAGCCGCGAGTGGGACCGCCAGAAGGCCAGGGTCCGCAAGAAGGTCCGGGAGATGGCGGCCGAGCTGGTCCGGCTGTACTCGGCCCGGATGGCCTCCCCCGGCCACGCCTTCGGCCCCGACACCCCCTGGCAGCGGGAGCTGGAGGACGCCTTCCCGTTCACCGAGACCCCCGACCAGCTGACCGCCATCGAGGAGATCAAGGCCGACATGGAGGCGCCGGTGCCGATGGACCGGCTGCTCTGCGGCGACGTCGGCTACGGCAAGACCGAGGTCGCGGTCCGGGCCGCCTTCAAGGCGGTGATGGACGGCAAGCAGGTCGGGATCCTGGTGCCCACCACCCTGCTGGCCCAGCAGCACATGGCCGTCTTCTCCGAGCGCTTCGCCCCCTTCCCGGTCAAGGTGGCCGTGCTGTCGCGCTTCCAGTCCAGGCAGGAGCAGGAGGACGTGGTCGCCGGCATGGCCGACGGCACCGTGGACGTGGTCATCGGCACCCACCGGCTGCTGTCCACCGACGCCAAGTGGTCCGACCTGGGCCTGGTCGTGGTCGACGAGGAGCACCGCTTCGGGGTCGGCCACAAGGAGCACCTCAAGCAGCTCCGGACCGAGGTCGACGTGCTCACCCTGACCGCGACCCCGATCCCCCGGACCATGGAGATGGCCATCTCCGGCATCCGCGACCTGTCGGTGATGGAGACCCCGCCCGAGGAGCGCCACCCGGTGCTGACCTTCGTCGGCGCCTACGACCAGGGCACGGTGGCCAACGCCATCCGCCGGGAGATGCTCCGCGAGGGCCAGACCTTCTTCGTCCACAACCGGGTCGACTCGATCGACCGGGTCGCCTACCAGGTCCGCCAGGCGATCCCCGAGGCCAGGGTGGCGGTGGCCCACGGCCAGATGAGCGAGGACCAGCTGGAGCGGGTGATGCTCGACTTCTGGGACAAGCAGCACGACGTCCTGGTCTGCACCACCATCATCGAGTCCGGCATCGACATCCCCACCGCCAACACCCTGATCGTCGACCGGGCCGACACCCTCGGCCTGGCCCAGCTCTACCAGCTGCGGGGCCGGGTCGGGCGCTCGCGCGACCGGGCGTACGCCTACCTGTTCTACCCGCCCGAGCGGTCGATCACCGAGACCTCCCACCAGCGGCTGGCCACCGTGGCCACCCACCAGGACCTCGGCTCGGGCATGGCCATCGCCATGAAGGACCTCGAGATCCGCGGCGCCGGCAACCTGCTCGGGGCCGACCAGTCCGGGCACGTCGCCCTGGTCGGCTACGACATGTACATGCAGCTGCTGGCCGAGGCCGTGGCCGAGCTGCGCGGCCGCCCGATCGAGGCCCCCAAGGAGCTGAAGCTGGAGGTCCCGGTGGACGCCCACCTGCCCGCCGCCTACGTGCCAAGGGAGCGGCTGCGGCTGGAGGCCTACCGCCGCCTCGGCGGGGCCCGGGTGGTCACCGAGGTCGAGGCCCTGGGAGCCGAGCTGGCCGACCGCTACGGCCCGCCCCCGCCCCCGGTCCGCAATCTCCTCCAGCTGGCCGGGGTCCGGGCCCAGGCGACCGCCGTCGGCCTCACCGAGGTCGTCTGCTTCGGCGGCCGGGCCCGCCTGACCCCGGTCGACGACCTCCCCGACTCCAAGCAGGTCCGCCTCGACCGCCTCTACCCGGGGGCCATCTGGAAGCAGGCCGAGCGCACCCTGCTCGTCCCCCTCCCCAAGGAGGGCACCAACCTCCCCACCTGGCTGTGCGAGCTGCTCACCGGCATCCTGTCCGCCCCCGACGCCCCCGCCCTCCCCGACACCACCCGCCCCACCCAGCGCCGGGCCGCCTCTTAAGGCGTCGCTGGCCGGGTACCGTACCTCCGACGAGCCTTCTGGAGCGGGGTGAGCGGATGACGGTGAGCGAACGGGCCGGACGGCCGGCCGAGGCGTCGATGCTGGTCGACGTTGACCGGCTGGTGACGGCGTACTACGAGGAGCGGCCGGATCCGGGCGAGGCCACCCAGCAGGTGGCCTTCGGGACCTCGGGGCACCGGGGGTCGGCCCTCAAGGCGTCCTTCAACGAGGCCCACATCCTGGCCACCACCGAGGCCATCTGCCGCTACCGGGAGGCCAAGGGGATCGACGGGCCGCTGTTCCTGGGCCGCGACACCCACGCCCTGTCCGAGCCGGCCCAGCGCACCGCCCTGGAGGTGCTGGCCGCCCACGATGTCCAGGTGCGGGTCGACTCCGGCGACCGGCCGACCCCGACCCCGGCGCTGTCGCTGGCCATCCTCACCTGGAACCGGGACCGGCGCGACCACCTGGCCGACGGCATCGTGGTCACCCCGTCCCACAACCCGCCCGAGGACGGCGGCTTCAAGTACAACCCGCCCAACGGCGGCCCGGCCGACACCGACATCACCGGCTGGGTCCAGGACGAGGCCAACCGGCTGCTGCGGGCCGGCCTGGACGGCGTCCGGCGGGTCCCGGCCGAGCGGGCCGCCGGCGCCCCCGGCGTGGAGGGCTACGACTACGTCGCCGCCTACGTGCAGGACCTGGCCACCATCGTGGACATGGAGGCGGTCCGCGGGGCCGGGCTGCGCCTGGGCGTCGACCCCCTGGGCGGGGCCGCGGTCGACTACTGGTCGGCCATCTCCGAGCACTACCGGCTGGAGCTGGAGGTGGTCAACCAGGCGGTCGACCCCACCTTCCGGTTCATGACCGTCGACTGGGACGGCAAGATCCGCATGGACCCGTCCTCGCGCTACGCCATGGCCGGGCTGATCGACCTGCGCGACCGCTTCGACGTGGCCTTCGCCAACGACGCCGACGCCGACCGGCACGGCATCGTCACCGGGGGCGCCGGGCTGCTCAACCCCAACCACTACCTGGCCGCGATGGTCGCCTACCTGTTCGGCGGCGGGCGGGAGTGGGGGAGCGGGGTCGGGGTGGGCAAGACGATGGTGTCCAGCTCCATGATCGACCGGGTGACCACCGAGCTGGGCCGGCGGCTGGACGAGGTCCCGGTCGGGTTCAAGTTCTTCGTGGACGGGCTGCTGGACGGCTCGCTCGGCTTCGGCGGCGAGGAGAGCGCCGGGGCCTCGTTCCTGCGCCGCGACGGGACCGTCTGGACCACCGACAAGGACGGCATCGTCTGCTGCCTGCTGGCCGCCGAGATGACCGCCCGCCGCGGCGCCGACCCGGGCGCCCAGTACCGCGAGCTCACCGCCCGCTTCGGCGACCCCGCCTACCGCCGGGTCGACGCCCCGGCCACCCCCGAGCAGAAGGCGGTGCTCAAGCGGCTGTCCGCCGGCGACGTGCGGGCCTCGGAGCTGGCCGGCGAGCCGATCACCGACGTGCTGACCGCGGCCCCGGCCAACGGCGCCGCCCTCGGCGGGGTCAAGGTGGCCACCGAGCACGGCTGGTTCGCGGCCCGCCCCTCGGGCACCGAGGACGTCTACAAGGTCTACGCCGAGAGCTTCCTCGGCGAGGAGCACCTGGAGCGGATCCTCGAGGAGGCCACGGCGGTCGTCTCGGCCGCCCTGGAGGCGGCCGGCTCCTGAGCCTGCCTGTGGCCGTCACCTCCCACCGGCGAGCACCGGCTTGACGTCCAGGATCGGCGTGCCGTCGAAGGCTTCGAGGTCCCGGACGAGCACCCGGAGCCCGTCGACCGCGGCGATGGTCACCCGGTGCAGCCCGATCGGGTTCGGCCTGTCCTGGGACCGGGTGCTGAACACGCCGGTCTCGGGGTTTCGCGGGTCGTCGCGCGGGTGGACGGCGAGCACGTCGCGCCGCGCCTGATGCAGCCAGGTCAGCACGAAGATCTCCGCGCCGACGGCGAGGTCGCGGATGCCCTCCGTCACATCGGGGTGGAACACCAGCCACGCCTGCGGCGCCCCTTCGAATCCCTGCTTGGGTGCGCTCGCACGATCCACGAGAGGCGACTCGACATGCCCGACCGGCCTGATCTCATAGGCGGCGACGGCGGAGCTGGCGGGATCGGTCATCGAGCTAGGCGTTGCTGGAGGCGGCCCAGAGGTTGATGCCGGCCTCGGTGGCGTGGCGGTCGATCTCGGCCAGCTCGTCCTCGCCGAAGTCGAGCCGGTCCAGGGCGGCCACGTTGTCCTCGAGCTGGGCCACGCTGGACGCGCCGAGCAGGGCCGAGGTGACCCGCGGGTCGCGCAGCGTCCAGGCCACGGCCAGCTGGGCCAGGCTCTGGCCGCGCCGGCCGGCCAGCTCGTGCAGGGCCCGGACCTTGGCCAGGGTCTGCTCGTTGAGCTGCTCCCGGTCCAGGCTGCCCGGCCTGGCGGCCCGCGAGCCCTCGGGGACGCCGTCCAGGTAGCGGTCGGTCAGCAGCCCCTGGGCCAGGGGCGAGAACACGATGCAGCCCACACCTTCGTCGCCGAGCGCGTCCAGCAGGCCGTCGTCCTCGATCCAGCGGTTCAGCATCGAGTAGGACGGCTGGTGGATCAGCAGCGGGGTGCCGAGGCCGCGCAGGATGGCGGCCGCCTCCCGGGTCCGCTCGGCCGAGTAGGAGGAGATGCCGGCGTACAGCGCCTTGCCCTGGCGCACGGCCGTGTCCAGGGCCCCCATCGTCTCCTCGAGGGGCGTGTCCGGGTCGACGCGGTGGGAGTAGAAGATGTCGACATAGGGCAGCCCCATCCGGGCCAGGCTCTGGTCCAGGCTGGCCAGGAGGTACTTGCGCGACCCGTGGTCGCCGTAGGGCCCTGGCCACATGTCGTAGCCGGCCTTGGTCGAGATCACCAGCTCGTCCCGGTAGCCGCGCAGGTCGGTGGCGAGGATGCGGCCGAAGTTCTCCTCGGCCGAGCCGTAGGGCGGCCCGTAGTTGTTGGCCAGGTCGAAGTGGGTGATGCCGAGGTCGAAGGCGCGGCGCACGATCGCCCGCTGGGTCTCGAACGGCCGGTCGCCGCCGAAGTTCTGCCACAGGCCGAGGGAGATCGCGGGCAGCAGGAGCCCGCTGCGCCCGACCCGGCGGTACGGCATGGTGTCGTAGCGGCCGTCGGCCGGCTGATAGGTCGTCATCGCGGCATTGTCGCACCCCCAGCGGGGCACCCGCCGGTATGCTTGTGCATTGTCGTCGTCGAGTTCGTGTGAGGTCGTCCCGTGCGCCGTCTGCTCCCCGTCCTGTGTCTCGCCGTCCTCGCCGCCGGCTGCTCGGGCCTTGGTGTCCGCAACCAGGACGCGGCGACGGTCAACGGCGTCGGCATCCCGACCGACCGTCTCAGCGAGATGACCAAGGCCCAGCTGGGCCAGCAGCAGTCCCAGTCGACCCAGCAGGGCCAGCAGCAGTCCCAGGACATCGAGGGCGCGACCCGCCAGGCGCTGGAGGGCCTGATCCAGTTCCAGCTGGTGCTGGACGGGGCCAAGAAGGAAGGCGTGGCCATCCAGGAGTCCGACGTCGACGCCCGCATGGAGCAGCTCAAGCAGCAGGTGGCGGCCCAGGGCCAGAACTACGAGGAGCTGCTGCAGACCCGGCAGATCTCCGAGGAGGTGCTCCGCACCCAGCAGCGGGTCCAGCTGGCGGTCGACCTGGTCGCGGTCAAGCTGGTCCCGTACTCGCCCGACGCCCAGCTGCGCCAGACCCTCGACCAGCGCAAGGACGACTTCCTCGAGGTCCACGTCCGCCACGTGCTGGTCAAGGACAAGGCGACCGCCGACTCGGTCCGCCAGGAGCTGGTCTCGGGCGGCGACTGGGCGGCGGTGGCCAAGGAGCGCTCGATCGACACCCAGAGCAAGGACAAGGCCGGCGACCTCGGCTTCAACGCCAAGGGGGCGACCGTCAAGCCGTTCGAGACGGCCGAGTTCAAGCTGGCCGGCCAGGGCGACTGCAAGGGCAAGTCGAGCGGCTCGTGCCAGTCGCCGATCTCCCAGCCGGTCAAGACCCAGTTCGGCTACCACGTCCTCCAGGTCGTCGGGGTGCGGCTGCCCGAGCTCGACAACGAGCTCCGGGCCAAGCTCGAGCCGGCCGTCAAGGACCGCCGCCAGCAGGCCGTCCAGCGCTGGTTCGACGAGCAGGTCAAGGGGGCCGAGGTCGTCATCAACCCGCGCTTCGGGACCTGGGACGCCGAGAACGGCAAGGTGATCGACCGCGAGACCGCCCCCGGCGCGGGCCCGACCACCACCGCCGGCCTCGGCGGGCCCACGACCATCGCGCCCTAGGGCGATGACCCGCCGGAGGGGTCTGGGGAACCCCAAGGGGGTGCCCCAGTGACCAGAGTGGTGCTGGTCGCGTCCAGCCCGCGGCTCCCGCTGCTGTTCCCGCCCCAGACCTGGCGGGCCCTTGACGCCGCCCGGCCGGTGTGGCTGCTGGACGACGGGCATCCGTCGCTGCCGGCGCTCGAGGTGGGCGAGATCCCCTGGCAGGTGCTGGCCCCGGCCGACGACACCGGCCCCGCCGGGCGCGACCTGCTCCTGGTCGGCCAGGGCCTCGACATGGAGGCGGTGGCCCAGGCCAGGCGCCAGGCCGACGCCCTGCTGGACCACGCCCGGCGGGACGGGACGGCCACCCTGCTGCTGCCCCCGGTCAACGACGGGCCGCTGGTCCAGCTGGTCGCCGACCGGGCCGCCCGGAGCCACATCGAGGTCGAGGCCGTCTACCCGGTCGGGGAGCCCAAGGGGGCGGCCCTGCTCGACCTGGTCGCCACCGAGACCCGCCTGCGCGGGCCCGACGGCTGCCCCTGGGACCGCGAGCAGACGCACGCCTCGCTGGCCAGGCACCTGGTCGAGGAGGCCTACGAGGTGCTCGACGCGATCGACGAGGGCGACCCCGAGCACCTGCGCGAGGAGCTGGGCGACCTGCTCCTGCAGGTGGTCTTCCACGCCCAGCTGGCCGAGGACGCCGGCGACTTCGACGTCGACGGGGTGGCCAGGGCGATCACCGAGAAGCTGGTCCGGCGCCACCCCCACGTCTTCGGCGACCTCCAGGTGGCGTCGGCGGGTGAGGTCGTCCGCAACTGGGAGGCGATCAAGCGCGAGGAGGAGGGCCGCACCGACCCCCTGGCCGGGATCCCGTCGGCCCTGCCCGCCCTCCAGCTCGCGGCCAAGCTCCAGAAGCGCGCACCCGCCGGGGCCCTTGACGAGGGGGCCGGGTCGCCAGCCCGGGTCCGGGAGCGGCTGGACGAGCTGGCCGGGGCCGCCGGGGCCGAGGAGCTGGAGGCGGTGGTGGGGGAGCTGCTGTTCGAGGTGGTCGCCCTGGCCAGGGCCAGCGGAGTCGAGCCGGAGGCGGCCCTGCGGGCCACCGCCCGCCGCTTCCGGGCCCGGTTCCTGGCCGCCGCTCCCGAGAGCTGACCCTCAGGCCGGCGGAACGGGCCCCCGCTGCTCGCCCTCCGGCGGTGGCGGCGGCTCCGGTTCCAGGCGCTGGGTGTCGCCCGGCCCCCGCGACGGCGGCGCCGCCTCGGGCGGCTGGGCGCCCCACGGCTGCTGGGCCGGGGCGGGCGGAGCGGCCGGCGGCTGGCCCCACGGCTGCTGGGCCGGCGGTGGCTGTCCCCGGCCCGGCTGGGCGGGCGGGGGCTGGCCCCAGGGCTGGGGGGCGCCGGGCTGGGCCCAGGGGCCGGCCGGCTGGGGGGTGGGGCGGCGCCTGACCGCCCGCACGACCAGCACGATGACCAGGATGATCAGCACCAGCACGACCAGCGCGACCACCACCGCGACCAGCGTGGCCCGCCGGGCGATGTCCTCCACCGAGCGGTCCAGGCCCTCCGGCCGGGGGCCCAGCTCCTGCTCCAGCAGCGCCCGCGGGTACTCGCGGCTCGGGAACCCGCCCCCGTCGTCGGTCACGACGATCTCGTCGATCCGGAACGGCAGGTTCCTCCAGATGATCGCGGCCGCCTGGTCCTGCTCGGCCCGGGCCTCCAGCGGGTTGGGGTCGGCGTCGTACTCGAGGGTGGCCGTTCCCCCGTCGTACTGGAGGTTCGGGTTGCGGATGCCGGCCTCCTCGAGCTCGGTGGCCGTTCGCACCGTTCCCGTGGCCAGGTCGCAGCCGGCCAGCAGGGCCACCGCCGCGGCCACCACCACGAGCGCGCGCCACCGGGCCACCCCGCGCCGGTGCAGGGCCGGTTCGGTCATCTTGGCTCCCTCCAATTTTCTCATTTCCTCCGTAGTGGCCTTCGGTGGCGATGATATGCTCGCCGACGCCGCCGTCCGCACCAGCCGCGCAGGAAGGCCCTTCCCCATGCCTACCATCGAGCTCGTCGTCGCCCGGGAGGTCCTGGACTCCCGTGGCAACCCCACCCTCGAGTGCGAGGTCCACCTCGACGACGGCGGCTTCGGCCGGGCGATCGTCCCCTCCGGCGCCTCCACCGGGCAGTTCGAGGCCGTGGAGCTGCGCGACGGCGGCGACCGCTACGGCGGCAAGGGCGTCCGCAACGCCGTCCGCAACATCAACGAGTCGCTGGCCAAGGCCGTGCTCGACGAGGCCCCCGACCCGTACGACCAGCGGGCCGTCGACCGGGTGCTGATCGCTGTCGACGGCACCGACAACAAGTCCAAGCTCGGCGCCAACGCCACCCTCGGGGTGTCCATGGCGGTGGCCAGGGCGGCCGCCGACTCCCTGGGCGTGCCCCTGTACCGGTCCCTGGGCGGCCTCAGCGCCTATGTGCTCCCGGTGCCGATGATGAACGTGCTCAACGGCGGCGCCCACGCCGACAACGACGTCGACTTCCAGGAGTTCATGGTCGTGCCCGTCGGCGCCCCCTCGTTCGCCGAGGCCCTGCGCATGGGCGCCGAGTGCTACCAGGCCCTCAAGGCCGTGCTCAGGGAGCGCGGCCTGTCCACCGGCATCGGCGACGAGGGCGGCTTCGCCCCCGACCTGCCCGGCAACGAGGCCGCCCTTGAGCTGCTGGTCGAGGCGATCGGCAAGGCCGGCTTCGAGCCGGGGGCCGAGGTCGCCCTGGCCATGGACCCGGCCTGCACCGAGCTGTACCAGGAGGGCCGCTACGAGCTGGCCGGGGACGGCCGCACCCTCGACTCGGACGGCATGATCGAGCTGTGGCGCACCCTGGCCGACCGCTACCCGATCGTGTCGGTCGAGGACGGCCTGGCCGAGGACGACTGGGCCGGCTGGGTCGCCCTCACCGAGGCCCTCGACGACAAGCTCCAGCTGGTCGGCGACGACCTGTTCGTGACCAACACCCAGCGCCTCCAGCGCGGCCTGGACGAGGGCGCGGCCAACTCCATCCTCATCAAGGTCAACCAGATCGGCACCCTCACCGAGACCTTCGACGCCATCGACCTGGCCCACCGCAGCAACTACACGGCGGTGGTCAGCCACCGCTCGGGCGAGACCGAGGACACCACCATCGCCGACATCTCGGTGGCCGTCAGCTCGGGCCAGATCAAGACCGGGGCGCCGGCCCGCACCGACCGGGTGGCCAAGTACAACCAGCTGCTGCGGATCGAGGAGCAGCTGGGCGACGTCGCCCGCTACCCCGGCCGCCAGGCCTTCCCGCGGACCTATCCCGCCGGCGGGTCATGAGCCAGGAGCCGCGGCCGCCGCTGGGCCTCACACCACGGGGCGCTGTGCTCCTGCTGGCCCTGTTCGCCCTGGCCGCGACCGCGGTCTACCCGCTGCGCCAGTACGTCTCCCAGCAGGACCGGATCGAGCGCCTCCAGGCCAAGCAGGCGGCGCTGGCGGCCGAGAACGCCCGCCTCGAGGCCGAGCGCAAGCGCCTTCTGGACCCGGCCTACGTACAGCAGCTGGCCAAGCGGGACTACCACGTGGTCGCCCCGGGCGAGGAGGCCTGGGTGGTCACCGGCACCCCGCCGGCCGCCGGGACCGGCCAGGCGGCCGCGGCCGCCGACCCCGATCGGCCCTGGTACAAGCGCGCCTGGCAGGGGCTAACCGGTTGGCTGAGCTGAACTCGGACGAGCCGGTCCAAGCACGCCGCTCGTGAAATTGTTGACGCTCCCGGAGGGCCATCCCTACGATGGTTGCGGGCCGAGCCAATTCGGCCCGGTTTCCCATCTGAAAGGAGCGCTGGTCGCCAGCATGAGTGCCGAGATCGGGGCGATCGTCCCGGGCACCGTCGTTCGGATCGCACCCTACGGGGCCTTCATCAAGCTCGAGTCGGGCGAGACGGGTCTCGTCCACATCTCCGAGATCGACCGCAACTACGTCCGGTCGGTCGAGGAGCACCTGCGCATCGACGACGCGGTCACCGTCAAGGTCGTCGGTGTCAAGGAGGACGGCAAGATCGACCTGTCGATCAAGCAGGCCGCCTCCGACTGGCAGCCCGAGGCGAGCCGGCCCCGCCGCGCCGCCAAGGACCCCGAGTTCGAGCAGAAGCTCAAGCGGTTCATGCGCTCCAGCGAGGAACGGCTGGTCGACGTCAAGCGCCAGCGCGAGGGCCGGCGCGGGTAGTCGGTGCCCCGCACCCCAGCCCGGTCCCCGGCCCGGCCCGACCCCGCCGCCCTTCCCGACCCCCTCCACCTCCCGTGGCGGTCCTCCCCCGACCCACCGGGGCACCCCCCTGGGGTTCCCCGGACCCCTCCGGCGCCCGATCCCCGGGCTGCGGCCGACTGGGCGGCCGGGCTGCCCGAGGCGGGCGCGGCCGACCGGGGGCTGATCGAGGCCCAGATCGGGCGGGCGGTCCGCGGGTCGGTGGCGGTGGCCGCCCGCTGCCGCTACGGGCTGCCGGCGGTGGTCCGGACCGCGCCGCTGCTGCCCGACGGCACCCCCTTCCCGACCCTGTACTGGCTGGCCTGCCCGGCGGCCCGGGTGGCGGTGGGCCGGCTGGAGGCGGCCGGCTGGAACGCCACCCTCAGCGAGCGGGTCGCCGCCGAGCCCGACCTGGCCGCCGCCCACGCCGCCGCCCACGCCGGCTACCTGGCCCAGCGCGACGCCATGGCCCGGCTTCCCGGCGACCCGGGGGTCGGCGGCCTCCCGGGCCGGGTGAAGTGCCTCCACGCCCTCTACGCCCACCAGGCCGCCACCGGCGCCGACCCGGTCGGCCGGATCGTCAGCCAGGCCGTCGACCCGATCGACTGCCCCGGCCCCTGCGTCGACCCCGGGGCCTGATGGCCCGCCTGGCCGCCCTCGACGTCGGGACCAACTCGACCCGGCTGCTGGTGGCCGACGTCGAGGGGGGAGCGGTGGTGGCCGAGCACGCCCGGGAGATGGTGATCACCCGGCTCGGCAAGGGCGTCGACCGCAGCGGCCGGTTCGACCCGGCGGCCCTGGCCCGGACCCTCGAGGTGCTGGCCGGCTACGCCGAGACCTGCCGGCGCCTCGGGGTCGAGCGCCGCCGGCTGGTCGCGACCAGCGCGACCAGGGACGCGGCCGACCGCCAGGCGTTCCTTGACGGCGTCCGCGACCTGCTCGGGGTGGAGGCCGAGGTGCTGACCGGCCAGGCCGAGGCGGCCGCCACCTACCGCGGCGCCACCGCCGGGGGGGTTCGGTGGGGCCGCGCCGGCCCCACCGATGGATCGGGCCTCCAAGGTGACCGGCCGACGCTGGTGGTCGACATCGGCGGCGGGTCGACCGAGCTCATCCTCGGCGACGGCGCCGCCGCCAAGGCCATGGTCTCCCTGGACATCGGCTGCGTACGGCTGTTCGAGCGCCACCTGCACCGCGACCCGCCGGCCCCCGACGAGGTGGCCGCGCTCCGGGCCGACGTCGCCGGCCACCTGCCTCGGGTCGCCGAGGCGCTCGACCCGGCGGCCGCGGAGCGGGTCGTCGGGGTCGCGGGCACGGTCACCACCGTCACCGCGATCGCCCTCGGGCTCGACGCCTACGACCCGCGCCGCATCCACCACCAGGCCCTCGACCCGGCCGAGATCGGCGCCGTGGCCGGGAAGCTGGCCGCCATGACGGTCGCCGAGCGGGCGGCCATGCCGGTGATGGCCAAGGGCCGCGAGGACGTGATCGTCGCCGGGGCGCTGCTGCTCGACGAGCTCGTCC
>OBLS010000076.1_pt1 | contig 24646 bp, 29 predicted proteins | sample 1519901 | NCBI WGS metagenome assembly OBLS01 (sample SAMEA3113585, study PRJEB22503) | soil metagenome | reverse complement strand
CCGGTCCCGCGTAGATCCCCAGCCCGTCGCTTCGAGCCCAGCCGCACACGAAGCACTCGGGGAAGACACTCTCCTTGTCGCCTTCGGGCAGGGCTGCAGCCGCCGCCTCGTCGAGGGCAACCGGCTCCGGGACTTCGAGGTTCAGATCGGTCGGCGCGGCCTCGGCGACGAGCGCGTCCCCGTCCCGGAGCTCGAGGCTCCGACGGCCGTCGCCAATGTCCAGCTCGAGCGGCCGCTCGAGCGGAGGCGGGAGCCTGAGCGTGACCTGGACGGGCCCGTGGAAAAGCGACGCCAGGACGCCGCAGGTGTACCCGCCGTTCGCCGATTCGGTCGGGCCGCGAAAATGCCGGTCGATGACGAGCTCCACGACCGGTAGACTATGTTTTCGACTGTGAGGCGAAAACCATGAGGCTCGCACTCGCCCAGATCAACTCCGTCGTCGGCGACCTCGACGGCAATGTCGCGCGGATCGTCGGACGCCTGCGCGAAGCCAAGGACGCGGGCGCGGACCTCGTCCTCTTCCCCGAGCTGGCGATCACCGGCTACCCGCCGGAGGATCTGCTGTTCCGCCCGGGGTTCCTCCGGGAGGCTCGGCGCGCCGCCGAGCAGGTCGCGGCCGAGACGACGGATGTCGCCGCGCTCGTCGGGGTTCCATGGCTCGACCGCGACCTCGCCAACGGCTGCGCGATCTGCGCCGGCGGCGAGATCAAGGCCGTGTACCCCAAGCGCTTCCTGCCGAACTACGGCGTCTTCGACGAGATGCGCTACTTCCAACCCGGCCGGGAGATGTTCCTGCTGCGCGTGGGCGAGGCGCTGATCGGCCCGACCGTCTGCGAGGACATCTGGCAGCCGGGCCCGCCCGCAACTGATCTCGCACTGGCGGGGGCCCACGTGATCGCGAACATCTCCGCCTCGCCGTTTCACGTCGGCAAGGGCCTCGAGCGCGAGGAGATGCTGATCACGCGAGCGCGGGACAACGCCTGCTGGGTCGCGCTCGTCAACGCCGTCGGCGGCCAGGACGAGCTGATCTTCGACGGGCACAGCGTCGTCATCGACGAGGAGGGCGAGGTCGTCGCCCGCGCGCCGTCGTTCGAGGAGGCGCTGCTCGTCGTCGACATCGACGTCTCGACCGCCATCGCGCGCCGGCTCGTCGACGCCCGCCGCCGCGCGCTCGCGAGCGAGCGCGAGATCCCCGACCCGCCCGTGATCGATCTCGGCGGGCCGCGGCGGCAGCAGGGCCCGGTCAAGCCGTACGTCGCAGAGCCGCTCGACGAGCTCGAGCAGATGCGCCGTGCGCTCGAGCTCGGCCTCTCGGACTACGTGGACAAGAACGGCTTCGGCAACGTCGTTCTCGGCGTCTCCGGCGGGATCGACTCGGCGCTGACTGCAGCGCTCGCCGTGGAGGCGCTGGGGCCGGAGCGCGTCCATTGCGTCTCGATGCCGTCCCGCTACTCCTCCGAGGACACCCGGCGAGATGCCGAGCGCCTCGCAAGGAATCTCGGCACGGACTTCTTCGAGCTTCCGATCGACTCGATCTTCGATGGCTACGAGCAGTCGCTCTCGAGCGTGTTCGAGGGACGCGAGGCCGACATCACCGAGGAGAACCTCCAGGCTCGAATCCGCGGGACGCTGCTGATGGCGCTCTCGAACAAGTTCGGCTGGCTCGTCGTCGCGACCGGGAACAAGTCGGAGCTCTCGGTCGGGTACGCCACCCTCTACGGGGACATGGCCGGGGGGTTCGCGCTCCTGAAGGACGTGTTCAAGACGGATGTGTTCCGGCTCGCCAAGCATCTGAACGACCGCACCGGACGTGAGCTGATCCCCGAGACGATCATCGAGCGGGCGCCGAGCGCAGAGCTCCGCGCCGACCAGAAGGACGAGGACTCGCTTCCGCCCTACTCCGCGCTCGACAAGGTGCTCGAGGCCTACGTCGAGGAGGACCGCTCACACGAGGAGCTCACCACCGACGGGTTCGACCAGGACGTCGTCGATCGCGCGATCGCGCTGATCGACCGGGCGGAGTACAAGCGCCGACAGGCCCCGCCGGGGGTCAAGCTGCGGCCGAAGGCGTTCGGCCGCGACCGACGCACGCCGATTACGAACCGCTGGCGTGGGTAGGACTGGGCCATGAACAAGACACAGACACTCCAAGCGCCACTCATCGGCTGGCGTGAGCGCTTCGCTCAGAAGGTCGAGAAGCCGGTCAGCAAGCGGACACCGCTCACGGCGAAGCAAGTGCGCGCGATCATCGGCGCGCTCTTCTTCCTCAAGTCGGCGATCTACGTCGCCCGCTCCATCCGCCGCGCGATCAAGAACCGCTAGATCAGAGCGGCGAGCTCCTCGAAGCAACGCAGCCGCTCCGCGTAGGGCACGGTTGCGTTCGCCGGCGACGTGGACGGCAGGACGAACAACCGTGTCTCGCCGAGCCGCCGCTCCTGAACGCCGAGCTCCGGCCGCTCTTTGAAGGCTCCGCGGTACGCCTCTTTGCCAACAAAGGCGATCCAGGCCGGGTGCAGGTTCCGCGCGAGCGCCTCCAGCCGCTCCGCGGAGCCCTCGAAGTCCGCCCGGCGCAGGTCGCCCGACCCTGACGTTGTCCGGTAGGCGGCGTTCGTCAGCCCGAGCCCGAGCGCCCGCAGCTCATGCTGCTCTTCCGGCGCGTACAGGCGCGGGGTGAAGCCGGCGTCGTGGAGTAGCCGCCAGAAGTCGTTCCGCGGGTTCGCAAAGTGTGCGCCGGCCGCGTCCGACCAGCGGCCTGGATTGATCCCGCAGAAGACGACCTGGAGGCCGGGCGCTAGAACGTCCGGGACTGCGCTGCCTGTAGGGTCGGCGACCAGACCGCTACTCGTCGCCGAAGGGAGTCGACATGCCGAAGGTCGTCATCACCCACGCCGTCCAGGACATCGACCGCTGGCTGCAAGGCAAGGCGGAACGCGCCGCGGCCATCGAGTCGGGAACCGGCAGCAACGTGATCGACTTCGTCGCGCAGGACGGAAGTAACAACATCGCCATCTGCGCCGACGCTGCCGACATCGACGCGATGACGTCGATGCTGGCCTCGCCGCCCGCCGAGGTCGTAGCGCGGATGGAAGCGCACGGCGTCGTCCAACCCCTGACGGTGTACATCGAGTCGTAGCACTGCCCGTACTCGGGCGCGCTAGGCGGCTTCGAGCTCGAGCTCGGGCTCGCGCCCGTCGAGCCGGACTTCGAAGAGGCGTCGGATATCTTCGCCACTGAGCGTCGTTTCATACCGCGTCGACCGCGGCTGGGCCTCGAGCACCTGCACAGCCTCTTCCCGATCGCCGTAGCAGCGGGTGTAGCACTCCGCTTCGTTGAGCACGCGCAACCGCACGATCTGACCGTAAATTGCCCACCGGACGGTGGCAGTTCGCGCGAAGCATTTCGACTACTGGATCTCGCTCGACGAGCGCGGAGAGCTGACCGCGGACGGGGATCCGGTCACGATCGGAGGCGACATCAGCGCCGAGCACCTGCTCCTGACGGCCCTCGCGCGCTGCTCGATCTCCAGTCTCGAGCACTTCGCGCGGCAGAAGGATGTCGACGTCACCACCTCCGCATACGCGTCCGGAACTGTGACGCGACGCGAGGGCCAGGAGCGCTACGGGTTCGTCAGCATCGAGTGCAAGCTCGACGTCCAGGTCGCCGGCGAGCTCGCCGACGACGAGCTCCGCAACCTGCTCGAGAGTGCCGAGTGGGGCTGCTTCATCGGCGCCTCGCTCGATCCGGCGCCGAAGTACAGCTGGCGCGTCAACGGCCGCGACCTGTGAAATGGATCCTCGCCGCGGGAATCCTCGTCGCGGTCGGTGCGATCGCCTACTCCTGGTACCGGGGCGGTGAGGACTCGTCTGTGATCGGGGAGCCGCTCGTCCTGGGTGAGCGCCGGCATCGAGTCATCCCGGCGGGACGCGACGCCGCACCACTCCTCATCCTCCTGCACGAGCGGGGCGGATCTCCGCAAGAGCTCCTCTGGCCCGAGCTCGTCGACTCGCTCGAGACCATGACGAACGCGCCCGCGGTCCTGCTCGTCGACGGCGGCGACCACAGCTACTACCACGACCGCGACGACTTCGACTGGGGTACGCACATCCTCGAGGAGGCGATCCCGGCGGCCCGGGAGCGACTGGACACCAGCCCGCGCAAGGAGGCGATCGGCGGCTTCTCGATGGGCGGCTTCGGCGCCCTGGACCTCGCCCGCCAGCGCCGCTTCTGCGCCGTCGGCGCGCACTCCCCGGCTCTCTGGGAAGGCGGCGGGCAGACGCCCGAGGGAGCCTTCGACGACGCCGAGGACTTCGAGCGCCACGACGTTCTCGAGCTCGCGCAGGAGCGGCCGGGCCTGTTCCGCGGGGCACGGGTCTGGCTCGACGTTGGTCGCGACGACAGCTTCCGGGACAACACCGTCCGGCTCGGGGCGCTCGTCGACGCTCCGGCGAAAACGCCGCCCGGCGAGCACTCCACCGCCTACTGGCGGGAGCATGTCGACGAGTACCTCCGGTTCTACGACAAGGCTCTGAGAACGTGCAGGTGACGCTCGACGTCGAGGCGGTCCGAGGGCGGTTCTCGGCGCTGCGACGGCCGTACGCGTTCTTCGACGGACCGGCCGGGACACAGGTGCCGGACGAGGTGATCGACGCGATCGCCGGCTACCTCCGTGACTCAAACGCAAACGTCGGAGGGCAGTTCGAGACGAGCCGGCGCACGGGTGAGCTCGTGGAGTCCGCGCACGAGACCGCCGGCCGCTTCCTCGGCTGCTCGGCGGACGAGGCGATCTTCGGGCCGAGCATGACCAACCTCAACTTCATGCTCACGCGGACCGTCGGACGCGAGTTGCGCGAGGGCGACGAGATCGTCACGACGCGACTCGACCACGACGCCAATGTCGCACCATGGCTGGAGCTCGCACACGACCTCGGGCTCGTCGTGCGGTTCGCGGACTACGACCTCTCGGACGTCGAGCAGCAGCTCTCCGACCGGACTCGCATCGTCGCCTTCCCCTGGGCGTCGAACGCGCTCGGCACCCTGGTCGACGCGGCTCGGATCTGCGAGCTCGCCCACGAAGCGGGCGCTCTCGCCTGGGTCGACGCAGTCCACTACGCGCCACACGGACCGATCGACGTGGCCGAGATCGGCGCCGACGTCCTGCTGTGCTCACCGTACAAGTTCTACGGCCCTCACCTGGGGCTCGCGTTCGCCCGGCGGGAGCTGCTCGACCGCTGGCGGCCCTACAAGGTGCGCCCCGCCCCCGGCTACGAGACCGGGACGGCGCAGCACGAGCTGCTCGCCGGATTCGTCGCAGCGGTCGCGTACCTCGAGTCGGTCGGGCTGGAGGCGATCGTGGCCCACGAACGCGAGCTCGGCGAGCGCTTCCTCGCCGGTCTTCCGGAGGGCGTGACGCTGTACGGACCTCGGACGATGGACGGCCGGGTTCCGACCTTCGCGGTCACGCTGGACGGCCTAACGCCGACGAACGTTGCCGCGCGGCTGGGCGAGCATGGCATCTTCGTCTGGGACGGGAACTACTACGCGCTCGAGGTGATGAAGCGCCTCGGCCTGAAGGACGGCGCAGTCCGCATCGGAATCGTCCACTACAACACTGCCGAAGAGGTCGACCGCCTGCTGGACGAGCTCAGGAAGCTCGTCGAAGCGCGGGCGTGAACTCCGCGCTGCGGCGTGTGAGGTGCGAGGCGCGCGCGTAGCTCCGCGCCGCCGACTCGTCCACGGAGAGGGTCACCGGGCCGTGCGCGATCAGCCCCGGCTCGGCGCGTTCACGGATGAGATCGGCGAAGAAACCGTCCACCAGCCATTCGCGGCCCGGCGCCACCGACGCGCGGACCGAGATCCGGACGAGCGTCTCCGACAGCTCGTCGACCTGCTCGATCCGCGGCTTGCGGAAGAACGTCGTCGGGCCTTCGGGCAGGATCGATGCCACGGAGTCGACCATCTCGATTCCCAACTTCTGGTCGGTCACGAAGACTTCGAGCCGCAGCTCCTTCGCGCCGCCCGGGAGGACCCGAACGGAAGGGATCTGCGAGTTGTGGATGTGGATGACCTCGCCGTCCAGCGTCCGCAGCCGGGTGTGGCGCAGCGAGAAGTCCTCGACGACTCCCTGGAGCTCGTGCATCGGGATCTGGATCGTGTCGCCGACCGAGTACCAGCGCTCGATGAACATGGCGAGCCCGGCGATGATGTCCATCAGGACCCGCTGCACCGCGAAGCCGACCAGGATCAGGATGAAGGACGCACCAGCGATTGCCGTCAGGCGATCGACACCGCCGATCACCTGGCCGATCGAGAGCACGACGGCAGCTCCGAACGCGAGGTAGGTGATGGCGGCACGCACGATCGAGACCTGGGTCTCGCGCCGCTTGAGACGGGTCATCTTTCCGGCCTTCGTGAGGTCGTGGTCGGCCGAGCGCCGGTCGTTCCAGACCAACACCTTGAGCGCGACGAACGCCGCCGCCCGAGCGAGCAGCCAGGCAGCCGCGAAGAGAAGGATGATTGTGAGTGCGCCGACCATGGGTTCCACAGGCAAGCTACCGACGGCCCATGCCTCGCCCGAGCGTTTTCAAACAATCCTTACGGGGCGTCACCAGAAGGTGAAGATCCTCGTTCTCGGCGGGACGAAGTTCCTTGGGCGGGCGACCGTCACGGCGGCGCTCGAGCGGGGGCATGACGTCACGCTCTTCAACCGCGGCGAGACCAACCCGGAGCTCTTCCCCGAGGTCGAGAAGGTCCGCGGCGACCGGACGACGGACCTCTCGCCGCTGGAGGGTGCCAGTTGGGACGCTGCATTCGATCCCTCCGGCTACTTCCCGAATGTGGTCAGGCGTTCGGCGGAGGCGCTGGAGGACTCGGTCGGCCGCTACCTGTTCGTCTCGAGCATCTCGGTCTACTCGGACCTCAGCGAGGGCCCGAGCGAGGACTCGCCCAGGGCCGAGCTCGGCGACATGCCTGCGGACGAGATGCTTCCCGAGTACGAGAACTACGGCGCGCTGAAGGCCCTGTGCGAAGACGCCGTCTGGGAGGTCTACGGTGACCGGGCGACGATCGTCCGCCCCGGGCTCATCGTCGGGCCCCACGATCCGACCGGTCGGTTCACGTACTGGCCGCATCGGGCTGCGCGCGGCGGCGAGATGGTCGTGCCCGCGCCTCCCGAGCGCACCGTCCAGTTCGTCGACGTCCGCGATCTCGGCCGCTGGCTGGTCGAGCTGCTGGAGCGGGACGAAGGCGGCGCGTTCAACGCGACTCGCTCGGCTGTCTCGTGGCAGGAGCTGATCGACTCCGCGCGGTCGGTGGCCGGCTCGGACGCGACACCGGTCTGGATCCCCGACGAGTTCCTCTCGGAGCACGATGTGGGCGAGTGGATGGAGCTCCCGATGTGGCTCGCCGATCCCGAGTGGGTCGGGATGAACCAGGCCGAGGTCTCACGCGCCGAGGCGGCCGGCCTGTCGCACCGTCCGCTCGAGGACACGATCCGTGGCACGCTCGAGGCGGCGGAGACAACCGACGACGCGGGGATGAAGCCGGAGCGCGAAACGGAGCTGCTGGAGGCATGGCGGGCCGCCTGATCGCAACCGGGCTGGCGGCACTCGCGTTTGCTTCGCCCGCGGCTGCCCAGTCGACCGTCCTCGACGAGGCTGCCGAGGGCCTGCGCGCCGACCCGGTCTACGTCCATCCCGGCACCGACGCTCTGACAGAGGCCGAAGCCGACCGGCTTCGGGACGCGATCGAGGAGGAAGGGGCCGCTCCGGTCTCGATCGCGATCCTGCCTGGATCCGCGCGCGGGGAAGCGGGCTCCAGCACCCAGGTGGCCGTCGAGCTCGCCCGGCTCGTGGGCGAGCCAGGCGTCTACGCAGTCGTGGTCGGGAATCAGTTCCGCGCGGTCAGCAACGATCTCGCGCGCGACCAGGCTCCGGCGCTTGCCACCCGCGCCTTCCTGACACGCAACCAGGACGGGGTCGACGCGGTACTGCTCGACTTCGTCCAGCGCGTCGGCGACGTACGGAGAGGCGAGTCGAGCGAGAGCGAGGGCGGCGGAGGCCTCCCCACCTGGCTGCTCGTGGCCGGGGGAGCGATTGCGGCGCTCCTCGGAGTTCGGGCATATCGGCGGCGGAGGCGACGGGAGCGCGAGCTCGGGGAAGTCAAGGCGGTCGCGCGCGAAGACCTCGTGGCCCTGGCCGACGACGTCGTCGGGCTCGACGAGCAAGTCGAGGCAGATCCAGACGCGAAGGCGGCCTATCTCCGCGGCATGGAGGCGTACCAGCGCGCCGACGATGCGTTCGACCGCGCGCGGTCTCCCGAGGACCTCGCGCGCGTGTCCGCAGCCATCGCCGACTCCCGCTACGAGATGGAGGCTGCGAAGGCGCTCATGAGCGGATCGCCGGCGCCGGAGCGGCGGCCGCCGTGCTTCTTCGACGCCCGCCACGGCACGTCGGTCCAGGACGTGACCTGGATCTCGCCGTACGGCGGCGCGATGACCGTCCCCGCCTGCGAGGAGGATGCCCGGCGCGTCCTTGCGGGCGAGGAGCCCGAGACGCGCCAAGTCTTGGCCGGCGGCGTCCGCCGCCCGTTGTGGGATGCGCCTGCCTACTTCCAACCCTGGGCTGTCGGCTTCTTCGGCTTCGCCGCCGGCAGCGTCCTGTTCGGATCGGCCTTCGCCTCGGAGGCCGATGCGGCCACGGGATTCGACGATCTCGGTGGGGGCGACTTCGGAGGCGACTGGGGCGGCGGCGGAGATGTCGGCGGAGGTGGTGACTTCGGCGGAGGTGGCGACTTCGGCGGCGGAGGCGACGGCGGCGGGTTCTGAGAGGTCTGGGCGCGGGCACTGGCCGCAGCCTCGCGCCCTCCAGCGCGGCCTGGCGACTCAGCGCCCTTCGTGCGACCTCTGGCAGGCGGTCCGCTTCGTCTACCGGCTCGAGGACCGTTAGTCGTACGCGGCCCGAGCCCGCTTCCAGCGCGGGTCGTCGGTGCGGATGTGGTCCGGATTGACGCCCCGCCTCTCGGCGAGCGCGAGCGTCAGGAGCTGGAAGCGGACGATGTCCACCACCGGGTGGCGCGTGGGGACGAACTCCACGTCGCAGCCGAGCTCGCGGAGCGCGGCGAGCGCGTCGCGAGCCCGCTCGGCGGCCCGCCCCTCGCCCTCGAGCACGAAGCAGCGCACCGTTTCGTCGATACCCGCCAGGTGTCCGTGGAGGAGCTGCTCGGTGTGGTGCGCCTCGGCCGCCACGAACGCCCCCTCGCGGAGCTTGAGCGCCGCCTCCTGCGCCGTCGGCCAGGCGCTGCCGGCGCCGGCGATCAAGTAGCGCTCATGGTCGGTCGCGAGCGCCGGTCGCTCGAGCTCCTCCTCGACAGCCTCCGGAAGCTCCGAGATGTCGCGGCCGCGAAGCGCCGCGAGCGCGGCGACCGCGGCCGTGTAGCTCGCCGTGTGGCACCAGCTCTTCTCGATCTCCGGCGCCGCCACGACCACGTGGTCGCACGCGGCCGCAATCGGGCTCTCAGGTTTGCCGGTGACGACCCACTTCTCACCCTCCCAAGCCTGCACCGCCTCCAGGGTCAGCTTCGTCGTCCCTTCGTGGCTGATCGCGACGAGCACGTCGGCGTCCCGCTCGGGCCGCAGGACAAGCTCGAGCGCCTGGACTGCATCGCCTCCGGTCTGAGCCGCGTGGAACGAGGTCCCACACCCGGTGAAGAGGATCTTCGAGCCTGGGAGAAGCTGGTCGGTCGGCACCTGCCTGAGCCATTCCGGCTGCGCCCAGATCGCCTTCCGCGTGTGCTCGCCGAGCATCGAGGCGTCTATACCATGCCGCCGGTGGACGGCTTCCCGTTCGTGTACCGCGACACCGTGCGCTTTCGGGACCTCGATGGAATGGGACACGTGAACAACGCGGTGTTCCTCACGTACATGGAGTCCGCCCGCATCGCGTTCCTGTCCTCGCTCGGCGCGGGCGACAACCCACAGCACAGCCTGATCCTCGCCCGCATGGAGGTCGATTTCCGGTCGCCGATCGCGTTCGGCGAGGAGGTCGAGGTGGGTGTCCGCGCCTCGCGGGTGGGAACCAAGAGCTTCGACCTGGAGTACGAGCTTCGCGCCGACGGCCGCGTTGCGGGGGAGGGCAAAAGCGTCCTCGTCGGCTACGACTACGAGAGAGGAGCAAGCGTGGAGATCCCGGCGGAATGGCGTGGGTGGCTGGCACCGGAGGTCACTGTCTGATGGCCGTCTTCCAGCGAGAGATGCTGCCGAACGGGTTGCGGCTCCTGTCCGCGCCGATGCCGCAGGTTCAGTCGGTCGCCTGCTTCATCATGCTCGCGGCCGGCTCCCGCTACGAGACTCCCGAGACGAGCGGGATCGCACACTTCGCCGAGCACATGTTCTTCAAGGGCACCGAGAACCGGCCCACGGCGCAGATCATCGGCAACGAGCTCGATGGGATCGGCGCCGAGTTCAACGCCTTCACCGGCAAGGAGTACACGGGCTACTACGTCAAGTGCGCGGCCGAGCACCGGGGCCGCGCGTTCGACGTCCTCGTCGACATGCTCCGCCACTCGAAGTTCGACTCCGAGGAGATCGAGCGCGAGAAGGGCGTGATCGTCGAGGAGATGAACATGTACTTCGACACGCCGCGGGACTACATCGGCGGCGTCTACCACCAGCTCCTGTACGGCGACACGCCGCTCGGCTGGGACATCATCGGGCGCAAGGAGACCGTGCGGGCCGCGACCCGCGACACGTTCCTCGAGTACGTCGACCGCTGGTACACGGGCCCGAAGATGGTCGTCGGGTTCGCCGGCAACTTCGACGAGGGGATCAGACAGGAGGTCGAGCAGATGCTCGGCGAAGTGGCGTCGGGCGACCCGGGCGGGGCCGACCCGCTTCCGGACTCGAACGGCGCGGGACCGAGCGTGCGAATCCACTCGAAGGAGTCGGACCAGGCACACATCGCGATGGGCGTGCCGAGCTATCCCCTGACCCATCCGGACCGATATGCGCTGCAGCTGCTCGGGACCGTCCTCGGGACCGGGATGTCCTCCCGGCTCTTCACGGAGGTGCGAGAGCGACGCGGGCTCGCGTACTACGTCTTCGCGACGAACCACTCCTACACCGACACGGGGACGCTCTACTCGCAGGCCGGCGTCGACATCAACCGCATCGACGAGGCGGTCGAGACGATCGCTCGCGAGCTGAAGAAGATCGCCGCCGAGCCCGTGCCGGCCGAAGAGCTCGAGAAGTCGAAGAACGTCGCCAAGGGGCGGTTCGTTCTCACGACCGAGAGCCCCCACGGGATGATCATGTTCGGGCTCCGACGGGAGGTGCTCGAGGGCGAGGTCGAGGAGCCGGAGGATGTGCTGGCCGGGATCGACGCGGTCACCGTCGAGGACGTCCAGCGAGTCGCGCAGGACGTGATCGGCCAGAACGGTTTGAAGCTCGCGGTGATCGGGCCGTTCGACGACACGGAGCGCTTCGAGAAGATCCTCGCGGGCTGAATACGAAGTTCCGCGGGCGTCGTCGTCTAGCTACGGCGGCGCATTCGTGCTCGCCGCGGCGGTACGACCGGCACGAAGGCAATCCCGCTGATCTGGTCCATCAGCACCTGGAACTCGATCTCCAGTCCCGCGCAGCGGCCGCGCGGCCTCTCGCCGTCCGAAAACGCCTCACCTGGCACCTCGATCCGGATGCCGTCGTCGGTCAGTAACGCGCCCAGGTCCTTCACCTCGTTGAACCACAGCATGGTTCCGCGCCCCATGTCGACCGCGCTAGCCAAGACGGTAGACGATGCGGCCGCGGTTCAGGTCGTACGCAGAGAGCTCGATCCGTACGCGGTCGCCGAGCATGACCCGAATCCTGTATCGCTTCAGCCGCCCGGCGAGGTAGCCCAGCGTCTGGTGCCCGTTGTCCAGCTGAATGCGGAACATCCGGCCGCGTAGGGCTTCGATGACCTCGCCCTCCAACTCGATTTTGTCGCCGTTCTCGCTCATGGCCCTCATTCCCTAGAAGAGACCGGCCGCGGCGCAATGCCGCGGCCGGCTCGCGAACTACGCGACCTGGGTGACGTCGGTCGCCTCGGGCCCCTTCGAGCCCTCGCGCTGCTCGTAGGAGACTCGTGCGCCCTCCGGGAGCGACTTGAAGCCCTCGCCGGCGATGCTGCTGTGATGCACGAACAGGTCCTTGGCGCCTTCATCGGGAGTGATGAAGCCGTAGCCCTTGCTGTCGTTGAACCACTTGACGGTTCCGTTTGCCATAAAAACACCTCCTTCACCGTTCACGAACGGGTGTGGAAGGCGCCGAAACGCAAACCGAACTCGCTCTGCTCTTTGGAATCAAGGTAGCAGGTGCGAGTCAAATCGGGACCGCTCGGGCCGGGTCAGAGCGTCGCGAGGTCGTCGTCCAGGCTGGAAAGCCTCCACCGGCATCCGCAGGAGTAGGCTGAGACGGGTAGCTGATGTCGAAAGACTGGAACAGAGCCTCGTTCGAGGCCAATACGCGGCCCATCCACGTCGAACGCGACATCACCTCTGCGGATCTTGCCGTCCCGAGCAACGGCAGCTTGCTCGTACTCACACTGGGCTGCATCGCCTGCGGCCTCGGGCTTGCGCTCCTTTTCGTCTTTTGGCCGCTCATGCTCGTCGCGTTCCTGGACGTCGGAGTGGGTCGTTGGATCGTTCCGGCCGTGCTGGCCAGCGGGGTCGTCTTCGCCGCGTGGCTCCTCATCTGGGAGCTGCGCGTTCGCCGCGACGTCGCGGACGAGCTGCTCGATAACTAGAGCCTCGCGAGGTCGTCGGCTACCTGAGCGTCGAGAGCGCCTCCTCGAAATGCTCGAGGTCTTCGGTGTCGGTCATCGCGGCTCCCGCATCGCGAGCGGCCCTCTCGTAACGTTCGGCCTCATCCTCGGCGCCGCCGACCAGGTGCGCTCGAGCGAGCGCTTCGTAGGCGAACGGGAGGTCGAACTCGTCCATGTTCTTGGAGCTCGTCTCGACGATCGCGAGGCAGCGCTGAGCGTGGTGAAGCGCCGGCTCGGCTCGTCCCAGCACTGAGTAGACCCGGGAGCAGAGCCACTCGCTGCGCGCTCGGTTCTTCGGCTCGCACTCGGAGGCGTTCAGCCAGTGGTAGGCGGAGGCATGCGCCTGATGCAGGAGCTCGTCGTCCTCCGCGGGCGTCCGCTCCTTCTCGAGCAGTCGCCAGGTGTCGTTGTAGAGATCCACGCCCAGGCGGCGGTGGTCTATTGCCAGATGACCGCCTCCCGGCCGGCGAACCGCCGGCGACGCGGGCGCGGTGCGGGCGCCGGAAGCAAGAGTAGGAGCCCGGCAGCCGCCAGCCCGGCGGCCCCGAGCTCGACGAGCGGTAGGCAGAGACCCAAAACGGCGACCCCGACCGACAGGACGCCGAGTGCAAGCGCAAGGCGGCTCACCTGAGCGCCAACCTCGCGCACAAGCCAGATTAGTCCGACCACCAGCCCTGGACGATCTCGCCGCGGTCCTCCGCGTGCCGTTGACCGAAGGCGAGGATCTCGAGGCCCTCGTCGCCGGCCTCGAACTGGCGCATGACGCCCGCGGCGACCCGCACCGCCTCCCGCGGATGCAGCTCCAGGATGTCGTCGTCCAGCTTCACTCGCCCCGTGCCCGAGACGACGAAGTAGATCTCCTCCGCGGCCTCGTGGCGGTGCCCGAACGGCGCTCGCTTGCCCGGCTTGAAGCGATGGAGGCTGAAGCCCGTCGTCTCCGCCTCGAGCGGCCCGTGCGCGAAACGCGTCTCGTGCGTCTCACCCATGCCGAACTTCTCGGCCGCATCCTCCACGTCCAGCACGCTCATGTGCGTGTATCCGCCCATCTACTCCTCCGTCTGCTCGCTGGTACCGCGTTCTCGGATCTCCTCCACGACCGTGGGGTCGGCCAACGTCGTGGTGTCGCCCAGCGGCCGGTTCTCCGCGACGTCCCGCAGGAGCCGCCGCATGATCTTCCCGCTGCGCGTCTTCGGCAGCTCTGGGGTGAAGACGATGTTCGCCGGCTTCGCGATCGGCCCGATCTTGGTACCGACGTGGTCGCGGAGCTCGGCAAGCCGCTCCTCGGACCCGTCCTCGCCGCCCTTCAGTGTCACGAACGCGACGATCGCCTGACCGGTCTGAGAGTCCATCCGGCCGCACACGGCCGCCTCGGCGACCGACGGGTGATCCACGAGGGCGCTCTCGACCTCGATCGTCGAGATCCGGTGGCCGGAGACGTTCATCACGTCGTCCACGCGGCCCAGGAGCCAGAAGTCGCCGTCCTCGTCGATCCGTGCGCCGTCACCCGCGAAGTAGACACCAGGGTATTTCGACCAGTACGTCTGCACGTACCGCTCGTGGTCGCCGTAGATCCCGCGCAACATTGCCGGCCACGGCTTGCGGAGGACGAGGTAGCCGCCGCCGCCGGGCCCCACTTCGTTTCCCTGTTCGTCGAAGACAGCCGCGTCAACGCCGGGGAACGGCTTGGTCGCCGACCCCGGCTTCGTCGTCGTGATCCCCGGCAGCGGCGTGATCATGATCATCCCGGTCTCGGTCTGCCACCAGGTGTCGACGACCGGGGTGCGGTCTCCCCCCATGTGCTCGCGGTACCACATCCAGGCCTCGGGGTTGATCGGCTCGCCGACCGAGCCCAGCAGCCTGAGCGACGACAGGTCGTGCTCCTGAGCGTGCTCGGGCCCCCACTTCATGTGTGCCCGGATCGCCGTCGGTGCCGTGTAGAGGATCGTGACCCCGTAGCGCTCCACGATGTCCCACCAGCGACCCTTGTCCGGAAAGTCCGGCGTGCCTTCGTAGATGACGGAGGTCGCGCCGTTCGCCAGCGGCCCGTAGACGATGTAGCTGTGGCCGGTGATCCAGCCGATGTCGGCCGCGCACCAGTAGACGTCGTCATCGCGCTTCACGTCGAAGATGTAGTGGTGCGTCGACGCCGTTCCGACGAGGTAGCCGCCTGTCGTGTGGGCGATGCCCTTCGGCTTCGCGGTCGTGCCCGACGTGTACATCAGAAACAGTAGGTCCTCGGAGTCCATCGGCTCGCAAGGACATGACTTCGGGTCATCGGGCTTGCCCTCGACGACGTCGTTCCAGAACACGTCGCGGCCGTCCTCCATCGAGACTTCGCCCTCGGTGCGGCGCAGGACGACACAGGTCTCGATGCCCGGCGCACTGCCCATCGCCTCGTCGGCGATCTGCTTCAGGGGCACCTTGGAGCCGCGGCGCCACGCCTCGTCCTGGGTCAGGAGAACCGTGCAGCCCATGTCGTTGATCCGGCCGGAGAGCGAGTCGGCGGAGAAGCCGCCGAAGACGACCGTGTGCGGCGCGCCCAACCGTGTGCAGGCGAGCATCGCGATCGCGAGCTCAGGGACCATGCCCATGTAGATCGCGACCTTCGTCCCCTTCCGGACGCCGAGCTCTTTCAGCGCGTTCGCGAAGCGCACGATCTCCGTTTGCAAGTCGGCGTAGGTCAGCTCGCGCCGGTCGCCGTCGGGCTCCCCCTCCCAGTGGTAGGCGACCTTGCCGCCCCGTCCCGCCTCGATATGGCGATCGACGCAGTTGAAGCAGACGTTGAGCTTCCCGCCGAGGTACCACTTCGCGTACGGCGGCTCCCACTCGAGCAAGGTCGACCACGGCTCGAACCAGGTGAGGCGTTGCGACTCGCGCGCCCAGAGCTCCTCGAAGTCGAGGTCGTACAGCTCGGCCTGAGCGTTCGCCTGCGCCGCGAACTCGGGGTCCGGCGCGTATCGCCGGTCCTCGAGCAACATCGTCTCGATGGAGCCGAACTGCTCGGAGGCCATTACGGCGTCAGATCGTACGGGTACTGCGTCAGGTTCTCGTTGCCGTCCTCCGTGACCAGCACGAGATCCTCGAGGCGGCAGCCGCCGAACTCCGGCTCGTAGAGCCCCGGCTCGAGCGTGATCACGTCGCCGGCCTCGACCGTGCCGGGGTCGCGGGAGAGCCACGGAGCCTCGTGGACCTCGAGCCCGACGCCGTGACCGAGCCCGTGGTAGAAGCCGCGGTCGAGCACCTCGCCCTCCTGCTTCGAGAGCTGTGTCGGGTAGCCCGCCTCGTGGAAGACGTCGCACACGCGCTCGAACACCTCGCGCCCGGCCGCGCCCGCCTTGACGTCTTCGAGCGACCTGTCAAGCGCTGCCTTGACGAGCCGGTGGTACTCGACGAGCTTCTCGGGGGGCTCGCCGATACAGAAGGTGCGGGTCATGTCGGCGTAGCAGCCGGACTCGCGGTCGCGCGGGAAGAGGTCGAGCACGATCGGCTCGCCGGCCGCGATCGGGCCGGAGCCGAAGTCGTGGCCGAGCGCCGTCTGCGGGCCGTGGGCGACGATCATCTCGTCGGCGACGAGGCCATGCGCGTTGAAGACGTCGGTGATCCGCGCCTTGACGAGCTCGCAGGTCAGCGTCTCTCCGTCGACGGTCAGCTGACCGTTGGACGGCTCGGCGCGGCGGAAGAGGTCGCGCGCGGCGTCCATCGCCGCTTCGGTCCCTCGCTGCGCCTTGCGGATCCCGGCGATCTCGGTCTCGTTCTTCGCGCGGCGACGCTTGTTGAAGAACGCGCGGTCCGGAGTGATCTGCACGCCGTTCTCGCGCAGCGCGTCGGCCAGCTCGAGCGGGAACGTGTGCGGGACGATCGCGTCCTTGACGTCGAGCCCTTCGACGGCCTGGACGATCAGCTTCAGGAGCTGCTCCTCCCTCGGCCCCTTGCCGACGAGCTCGTCCCAGCCGAAGGCCTCGAGCGGGTGGGCCTCGACGCCGGCCTCCTTCATCCGGTCGATCTCGAAGGACGTGATCACGACGTGCTTGGTGCCGTTCTTCTCGACGTAGAGGAACGGGTCAGGCGCGGGGACGGGGACCTCGTGCCGGAGCTCGGGACCGTGCATGTTGTCTGAGTAAATGAGGACGTCAGTCATGTGCGGATCCTATATCGGCATCCGAATAGACTGAGCGCTCGTGCAAGCGGCCCTTTCGCGCGCCCAGGCGCTGATCTCCAGCTACGACGAGGAACTGCAACGGCTGCTGCCCGAAGGAGCCGAGATCTTCGATGCGCACCTGCATCTGGGCCACGACATCGACGGCTTCAGCGGCCAGTACGAGGAGCTCGAGCGGATCATGGACACGTACGGCATCTCGCGGGCGTTCATGTTCTGTATGGACGAGCCGGACCGCGAGCCAGCGTTTCGGGCGCCCAACGACCGGACCCTGCGAGACGCCGAGCGTTCGAACGGCCGGCTGGTTCCGTTCGTTCGCCTCGACCTGACCGCCGAGGGACCGACCGACGAGGCCGTCCGTTGCCTCGATCGCGGCGCGCGCGGGATCAAGCTCCACCCCAGGGCGCAGCGCTTCGCACTCAACGACGAGCGGCTCGTGCCCGTGTTCGAGCTCGCCGCCGAGCGACGGGTTCCGATCCTGATCCACGGGGGGCGCGGGCTGCCTCCGATCGCCGACCATCTCCACCGGCTGGTCGAGACGTACCCCGACGCTCAGCTGATCATCGCCCACGCCGGGATCGCGGACATGGCCGCGCTGGCCGGGCACTTCGCCGGGCACAGGGGTGTCTTCTTCGACACCTCGGTGTGGAGCCCGGTCGACCTCCTCGACTTCTTCCACCAGGTGCCGCCCGAGCAGATCCTCTACGCCTCGGACTACCCCTACGGACGTCAGCCCCAGTCGCTGACGATCGCGCTCCGCACGGCGATCACCGCCGGACTGAACGAGGAACAGCTCCGCGACATGCTCGCGGGCAACGCCAACCGGATCGCCGACGGCGAGCAGCCGCTGGAGCCGTCGGCGCCGCGCGGCCGGGACGAGTTCCGACAGTCGATGGCGCTGGCTCGGGTGCACCAGTACCTCTCGATGGCGACGCCGCTCCTCTGGACCGGACAGGCCGACACCATCGGTGTGCTGGGCCTCGCGATGAACGCCTGCCATGAGCGCAACGGGTACGTCGAGGAGCTCGACCGGATCAAGGAGCTGCTCTCGGCGGCGCAGGACCTTTGGCGTGCGCTGCCCGAGATCGACGAGGAGGGCGAGCGTGTCTCGACGAGGCGCTCTGTCTTCGCGCTCGTCCACCTCGCGGACATCATCGCGGTGACGCCGGGTGCCTGAGGTTCGCGTGAACGGCGGGGCCTACGAGGTGGACGCGCCGGTCGGGCGCTCGCTCGCGGACTGGCTGCGCGAGGACATCGGCCTGACCGGCACGAAGATCGCCTGCAACGAGGGCCATTGCGGCGCCTGCACGGTCCAGGTCGACGGCGTGCCGGTGCTCTCGTGCATCACGCTCGTCCATCGGGTCGACGGCGAGGTGACCACGATCGAGGGCCTGCGCGAGCATCCGATGGTGGACGCGTTCGTCCGGGCCGACGCGCTCCAGTGCGGCTTCTGCACGCCCGGGCAGATCGTGTCGGCGACGGCGCTGGTCGCGGGGAACCCGACGCCGACGCCCGAGGAGGTTCGCCACGCGATGGCTGGGAACCTCTGCCGGTGCGGCGCGTACCCGAAGATCGAGGAGGCAATCGCATCGTGGCAAGACTGATCAAGACCGAGAAGGAGATCGAGGGCCGCTACACCGAACAGTGGGTGGTCGTGGACGAGGACGCGCTGGAGCAGTGGCCCGCCGGCCCGCGCGACACCGTCGGCCGGCCGACGCCGCGCCAGGACGGTTCCCGGCGCGCGCGGGGCGAGGCCCGCTACACCGCCGACGTCAAGCTGCCGGGGATGCTGCACACGGCCGTGCTCCGCAGCCCGTTCGCACGGGCGCGGGTGCGAGAGCTCGACATGCGCATCGCGAAGCGGGCCCCGGGAGTCCGCGCCGTCATCGGCCCCGACACCGCTCCGCTGACGGACGAGCCCGCCTACCAGGGCGCGCCGGTCGCCGCCGTCGCCGCCGACACCTACGGGCAGGCGCGGGCGGCCCTTGCCCTCCTCGAGGTCGAGTGGGAGCAGCTGGAGCCGCTCCTCGATCCCGACGAGGCAGTCCGCCGCAACCAGCTCGTCGACGAGCCGAGCAGTTACGAGCGGGGAGACCTCGAGCGGGGTTTTGCCGAGGCAGACGTGGTCGTCGAGGCCGAGTTCCGCACGCAGACGGTCGTCCACAACTCCATGGAGACGCACCAGGCGGTCTGCCACTGGGACGGCGGCGATCACCTCACGGTCTACATCTCGACGCAGTTCGTGTGGGGCGTCCGCGAGGACGTCGCGGAGCATTTCGGCCTCCCACAGGACAACGTGCGGGTCGTCTGCGAGTTCATGGGCGGCGGGTTCGGCTCGAAGAACGGCGCCGACGCGCACACCTACATCGCGGCCGAGCTCGCTCGGATGACCGGCAGGCCCGTCAGGTGCATGTTGACCCGGCGCGAGGAGAACCTCGACGCCGGGAACCGCAACGCCACCATCCAGCGGCTCCGCGCCGGCGTCCGTTCCGACGGGACGCTGACCGCTCTCGACGGCGAGTTCGTGAACTCGAACGGGTTCGGCGGGTGGCTCACGTCGACTGGCGGGCCGATGCGAATGCTCTACGCCTGCGAGAACGTCAGGACCGTCGAGTATGGGGCCAAGCTCAACACCCCGCCGATGAAGGCCTTCCGCGCGCCCGGCTTCGTCGAGGGCACATTCGGCCTCGAGCGCCTGATGGACGAGCTCGCCGCGAAGCTCGACCTCGACCCCCTGGAGCTCCGCCGGCGGAACTACGCACAGCACGACGCGATGGACGAGCGCCCGTTCTCGTCCAAGAACCTGCTCGAGTGCTACCGGCGCGCCGAGCCTCACTGGGCACGGCGCGACGCGGTCCGCGCGAGCTCGGACGAGACCTGGAAGCGCGGTGTCGGGCTTGCAAGCCAGGTCTGGTACGGGGGCGGCGGGCCGCCGTCGTACGCCTGGGTCCGGGTGGGTGCCGACGCCCGCGTCGCCGTCGTTACCGCAATGCAGGACATCGGGACGGGGAGCGCGACCGCGATGGCGCAGATCGCCGCGGAGGAGCTCGGGCTGCCGATCGACCGAGTCGAAGTCTCGCTCGGAGACACCGCTCGCGGCCCGTACGCGACAGTCTCGGCCGGCTCCGCGACGATTCCGTCCATGGGCCCGGCCGTGCGTTCCGCGGCCGCCGACGCCGCCCGCCAGATCCTCGAGATCGCGGCACAGCGATACGACCGCGAGCAGCGCCTACTGTCCCTGAAGGACGGCCGGATCGTCTGCTCCGACGGCGGCTCGTGGCCGCTCGAGGAGGTCACCGGCATGCTCGAGTCTGGTCAGATCCTCGGCAAGGGCTCGCGCGGGCCGAACCCGACCGGCATGCGGATCCTGACCTTCGGCGTACAGGTCGCCGAGGTCGCCGTCGACGTCCAGACCGGCGAGGTCCGCGTCGATCGGATCGCGGCCGTCCACGACGTCGGCCGCGTCATCAACCCGCTCGGGGCCTCGAGCCAGGTCGAGGGCGGGATCATCCAGGGGCTCGGGCACACACTTTCCGAGGAGCGGCTGCTCGACCCGGCAACCGGGACGATCCTGACCCAGACGCTCGATGCCTACAAGCTTCCGACGTTCGCGGACGTCCCAGTGATCGTGACCGATCTCGTCGACGAGCCCGACACGCATCTCACGAACCTGGGCTCCAAGGGGCTCGGGGAGCCGCCGATCATCCCGACCGCGGCCGCGATCGCAAACGCGATCCGCGACGCGACGGGCGCCGACGTCCGTTCGCTGCCGATTAGCCGTGAGGAGATGTTGCGGGCGCTCCGCGAGGCGCGAGAGCGAGGCACGGAGCGCGTTGGAGCTCCTGCGGCCTGACTCTCTCGGGGCGGCGAAGGCCGCCCTGGTCGACGGCTCGGTGCCGCTTGCGGGTGGCACGGAGCTCGTGCCGCTCGTCCGCGACCGGATCGTCGACGCGACGACGCTCGTCGACGTGCGCGCGGTCGTGCCGAAGGGGGTCGACGGCACGCGGATCGGCGCGGGGACGACGCTCCGCGAGCTCGAGACGAACGAGCAGGCCCCGCACGCGCTGCGCGAGGCCTGCCGGCTCGCGGCATCGCCGCAGCTCCGCGCGATGGGCACGATCGGCGGCAACCTCCTCCAGGCGACGCGCTGCTGGTACTGGCGGCTCAAGTACCCGTGCTGGCTCCACGGCGGCGACCGCTGCTTTGCCCGGGACGGAGTGCACCGCGAGCACGCGGTCTTCGCGAACGAGCCCTGCGCATCCGCGCACCCGTCGGATCCTGCCGCCGCCCTCCTGGCACTCGACGCTACGCTGCGAACAGACCGACGCGACTTGCCGCTCGCGGACCTCTACCGCCTTCCGACGGACGACGACCGCGAGATGACGACACTCGAGCCCGGCGAGCTGATCCTCGAGCTCGACGTGCCCGCGCCGGAGGCGAGCACCTACCTCAAGGCGATGGATCGGCGTCTGTTCTCGTTCGCGCTCGTCGGTGTCGCCACGGCGCGCACGTCCGGCGGGACACGCATCGCGCTCTCCGGCATGGCCCCGATCCCGTGGCTCCTCGACAGCGAGGAGGCGCTCGACACGGCGACACCCCTCCCACAGAACGACTACAAGGTCGAGATCGCTCGAGCCCTCGTCCGGCGGGCGCTCGACGAGGTGGCCCCGTGAGGCTGGTCGTCGTCCTCCTGCTCGTGGCCGCGGTCGCCGCCGCCTGCGGCGGAGACGACTCTGGCCCCGGCCCGACGGCCTCGTCTTGCGACGTCGAGATCCAGGATCCGTCCAACGCGCCCGACCTCCAGCCGCTCGATCCCAACGCGAAGCCGCGGATCGAGTTCGTCACCTCGCACGGGAACTTCACCGTTCAGGTCGACCCCGTCAGTGCTCCCTGCAACGGCGACTCCATGGTCGACCTGGCCAAGGACGGCTTCTTCGACGGCACGCGATTCCACCGGATCGTGCCCGGCTTCATCATCCAGGGTGGGGACCCGACCGGCACGGGCAACGGCGGCTCCGGCTACACGACGATCGATGCGCCCAAGCCCGACACGGCCTACACGGAGGGCGTCGTCGCCATGGCGAAGTCGCGGTTCGAGCAGCCGGGCACCGGGGGAAGCCAGTTCTTCATCGTGACCGCCGACAACGCGAACCTCCCGCCCGACTACGCTGTGGTCGGACGGGTGGTCGAGGGGATGGACGTCGTCGAGAAGATCGGGAAGCTCGGCAATCCAAGGACAGAAGCGCCCACGGAGCGGGTCACGATCGAGAACACCACGGTGTCCGAGGGCTAACCCAGCCGGGTCGAGCTACGTTTACGACATGGTTGCGGCGGTCGTCCTCGCCGCCGGCGCTGGGTCGCGATTCGGCGGGCCCAAGCAGGCGCTGCTCCTGCCCGAGGTGCTGCGCCGGGTTCGTGAGAGCTCGGTGGACGACGTCCTGGTCGTGACCGGCGCACACCCGCTCGAGACCGACGCCCGCGTCGTCCGCAGCCCGGACTGGGAGCTCGGGCCCGGCGCATCGCTGCGCTGCGGACTGGCGGCGCTGGACGAGGACGTCGAGGCCGGCGTCGTCGTCCTGGCTGACGGCCCCGACCTCTCTCCCGCGGCCGTCGACCGGGTCGTCGCGGCCTGGCGAAGCGGCGCCGGGGAAATCGTCGCCGCGTCGTACGGCGGCGACCGCGGCCACCCCGTGGTGCTCGGTCGCTCCGTCTGGAGCCGGATTCCGGACGAGGGCGCCCGGGCGCTCGAGCCCGTCCTCGTCCCATGCGACGACCTCGGGTCTCCAGGAGACGTCGATATTGCCGATGAGATTCCGGGCAGGCTGAGAGGAGAGTCAGCAAAATGAATGCGTTCATGGAAGCCGTGTTGACGGTCGCCAGGGAGGAGCCATCCGCGCTCGCCCGTGCGCGGCTCCAGCGGCAGCTGACCCCAGAGGAGGCTGCCCGCCGCGCGGGTCTTACGCACGACGAGGTCGAGTGGCTCGAGGAAGGTCGGCTCTATCGCTTCCGCTCCAGCGAGCGCGCGACCGTCGCCCTGCTTCTCTACACCACGTCACTCGGCATCGACCGCCGTGAGGCACGTCGGCTCGCCGGCCTGCCGGTGACGCCCGCGACCAGCAACCCGCGCGGTCGACTTGCGGTTGCCGCCGGAGTCGCAGCCACCGCCCTCGCGATCACCCTTGCCGTCGTCGTCCCGCCGCGGCTCGGGAACGACTCCGCCCCAGGCACAGCAGCCGCCGGGCTTCCGCCGCCCTGGCGGATCTCCGTAGACGTCTTGAACGGCAGCGGTGACATCACGTACACACGTCGCGTCGCCGACCGGATCGGCTCCTTCGCGTACCAGATCAAGCGCGTGAGCCGTGCAGGCCGGTTCGACTATCCGGAGACGTCGGTGTACTTCCCGCCGGGCGGCGAGAAGATCGGCCAGCGCCTGGCCGAGCAGCTCGGCGTGACGGCGCGGCCGCTTCCGGCCGGCAAGAACCCACGGCGCCTCGTCGTGATCGTCGGGCCGCGTAGAGCCTTGAGCTAGAGCGGGGTCCGAAGCGAGCGCAGCTTCGCCTTCAACTCCGGCGGCATGGGCTCCGAGACCGCCTGCCGCACGAACGTCCGGAACTCGACCTCGAACCGGTAGCGCTTCCGGCAGTACTCGCAGCCGTCGAGGTGGACCTCCGCCTCGCGGACCTCGGCGTCGGTGAGGACACGGTCGAGGTACGGCTGCATCATCTGCTCGCACTTGTCGCAAGGATCGAAGGCGAAGCCCGACATCACGACTCGTCCGCGGCCGACGTCGCCAGCGCGCCCTTGAGCATCCGGCGCCCGCGATGCAACCGAGACATGACCGTTCCGATCGGGATGCTCAGGATCTGCGCGGCGTCGCTGTACGTGAAGTCCGCGAGATCGACGAGCAGGACGACGTCGCGAAAGTCGTGCGGGAGATCCGCGAGCGCGGTCACGGCGTCATTCTGCGAGAGGCGCTCGACGACACGCCGCTCATCCGGAGGCGCCCCGTCGGCGCCCGACTCCTCGAGCTTGTTGTACAGGAAGTAGTCGCTCTCCTCGAGCGGCTGAAGATCCGGCGTCCGCTGCACCTTCCGACCGCGGTCGATGTTCAGGTTGGTGAGGATCCGGAAGAGCCAGGCGCGCAGGTTCGTGCCCGGCTGAAAGGACCGCCAGCTGCGGAACGCTCGCGCGTACGTCTCCTGGACAAGGTCCTCCGCTTCCTCGCGGGAGCCCACGAGCCTCCGCGCAACGCCGTACACCTGATCGGACAGGTCCAGTGCCTCCTCTTCGAAACGCACGCGATCTCGCGCGTCCGTTGCGAGTTGCCGGGCCGAGCTCTCCGAGGCGTCGCTCATCGACTCGACCGTAGCAGCCGTGTTTCCCAGCTAGGAGAACGGAGATTCGGGGTCCGCTATTCCGGGTACAGCCCGAACCATGAATGGATATGACTTCATCACCGCGGTCGACGACAAGAAATGGGGAACCGTCGTCGACCAGCAAGGCGACTACGTGTTCGTCGAGCACGGGACACTCCGGAAGCACCGCTACGCCGTTCCGAAGTCAGCCGTAGAAGTCGACGAGAGCGCGGAGGAAGTGCGGACGACGCTGTCCGGCGAACTGATCAGCGAGTCCCCGAGGGTCGACGACGGCTTCGACCGTCAAGCCGTCGACCGCCACTACGGGCTTGCGGGCACCGAGG
>OBLS010000074.1_pt1 | contig 24679 bp, 26 predicted proteins | sample 1519901 | NCBI WGS metagenome assembly OBLS01 (sample SAMEA3113585, study PRJEB22503) | soil metagenome | reverse complement strand
GCCGAGGAGCTGGGCGACGGGCGCTGGTTCCTGCGCCTGGCCGGCGAGCGCAAGCTCGGCATCGGCGTCCACCTGGCCGTGGGCGACCGGACCCTGCGGGTGGAGTCGTTCTTCATGCGCGCCCCCGAGGAGCAGCGCGAGCGGCTCTACCGCGACCTGCTGCTGCGCCAGGCGACCAGCTACGTGCTCCGGTTCACCCTCGACGAGGCCGGCGACCTGTTCCTGGTCGGCCAGGTCCCGCTGCGGGCGGTCACCCACGAGGAGGTCGACCGGGTGGTCGGATCGGTGCTCGATCTCGCCGATGCCGCCTATTTGCCCGCGGTGGAGATTGGGTTCGCATCGAGCATTGCCGCCGAAAAAGCTTGGCGGGCTCGCCTGGCCGAGGGTTCCGCACGTTCACCGGAAATTCCATCGAAGTAATTCTACCTGCCTCTAGCTGGACATACGCGTCTGACCAGGGGAAACGCCGCCTTGACGCGGCACCGGCCGCCTTCTAGATTGCGCTTCGCCCCGAGGGGCCGACGCGGTAGGACTGGGAAATCCGGATAGGAGTTCTCGCTGGAAGGGCTGACGGGCCCGGACGGCGCGTCGCGGAGGATGGGTACGCGCAACCTGTCATCCCGCGGCGAGGTCCAAGCGGCCTCTGGGTCGTAGGACGGGACTTTCGCGAGTCGTTCTCGGGAAGGCCACGGGAGTTCCTCGGGGCGCCGATGACCCCCAGGGGCCCAATCGGCCGGGAGCAGGCGGGCTTGCCCGCCGGTCAACCGGACGGGGTTCCTGGGGGTCGTCACCCTTCTGGCGTCTCGCGCCGGCCGGGTCACGGCCCGTAGACTCCCAATCAGTACCCCCCGCTGGTTCGGAGGCGCCCATGTCATCGATGTCCCCAGCCCCGACGCTCACCGCCGAGACCGTGGTGACCGAGATGGCGCGGCCCGAGGGCAAGAAGGCCCTCCTGTTGGTGATGGACGGCCTCGGCGGCTACCGGACCGCCGAGCGCGGCTCCGAGCTCACCGAGGCCAGCACCCCCAACCTCGACCGGCTGGCCGGCGAGGGCTCGCTGGGGCTGCACGACCCGGTCACCCGCGGCATCACCCCGGGGTCGGGCGCCGGCCACCTCGGCCTGTTCGGCTACGACCCCCTCTCCTACGAGATCGGCCGGGGCGCCCTGTCGGCGGCCGGGATCGGCTTCGAGCTGCTGCCAGGTGACGTCGCCGCCCGGGTCAACTTCTGCACCCTGGACGCCGACGGGTCCATCACCGACCGCCGGGCCGGGCGGCTGCCCACCGAGGAGGCGGCCGCCATCTGCGAGCTGCTGATGCGCGAGATCAAGCTCGACGAGGCCGAGTTCTTCCTCCAGCCCGAGCGGGAGCACCGCGGGCTGCTGGTGCTGCGGGGCAAGGGCCTGGAGAAGGACCTGAACGACACCGACCCCCAGGTCACCGGGGTGGCCCCGTTCGAGCCGCAGGCCCGCACGCCGGAGGCCAGAGGCACCGAGACGCTGGTCAAGCAGATCCTCGACCAGGCCCGCAGCCTGCTGGCCGATCGCGAGCGGGGCAACTTCCTGCTCCTGCGCGGCTTCGACAGCGTCAAGGACATGCCCAGCTTCTCCCTCCGCTACCGGGTCAAGGCGCTGGCCATCGCCGCCTACCCGATGTACGTCGGCATCTCCCGGCTGCTCGGCTTCGAGACCCACCAGGTCGAGGGGGCGGCCAAGGAGGAGGTCGACGCCCTGGCCGAGCTGCTGCCCGAGCACGACTTCGTGTTCATGCACATCAAGAAGACCGACTCGGCCGGCGAGGACGGCGACTTCGAGCGAAAGGTCGAGGCCATCGAGGAGGTCGACGCCCTGATCCCGCGCATGCTGGAGGCGGGGGTCGAGGTCATGGCCGTCACCGGCGACCACTCCACCCCGGCCCAGATGGCCGCCCACTCCTGGCACCCGGTCCCGGTGCTGCTGTGGGGCGGCACCGCCGCCGCCGACGGCCTCGGTGGCTTCGACGAGGTCTACTGCCGCCAGGGCTCCCTCGGCCGCTTCGAGGCCAAGCACCTGCTGCCCCAGCTGCTGGCCGCCGCCGGCCGCCTGACCAAGTACGGCGCATGAAAGGCGTCATCCTGGCGGGCGGTACCGGCTCGCGGCTCCATCCCCTGACCCGCATCACCAACAAGCACCTGCTGCCCATCTACGACCGGCCGATGGTCACCTACGCCATCGAGACGCTGGTCTCGGCCGGGATCACCGAGCTGATGGTGGTCACCGGGGGCACCCACGCCGGCGAGTTCCTGCGCCTGCTCGGCAACGGCCACGAGTACGGCATCGACCGGCTGCTCTACGCCTACCAGGAACGGCCGGGCGGCATCGCCGAGGCCCTCGGGCTGACCGAGCGCTTCGTCGACGGGGACCGGGTGGTGGTCATGCTGGCCGACAACGTGGTCGAGCGCAGCCTGCGCCCGGCCGTGACCAACTTCCTGGCCCAGCCCTCGGGGTCCCGCATCGTCCTGGCCAAGATCGACGACCCGGCCCACCTGCGCCACCTCGGCGTGCCCGAGCTGGACGGCGACGGCCGGGTCGTCCGCATCCTGGAGAAGCCCGACGACCCGCCCAGCAACTACGTGGTCACCGGCATCTACTTCTACGACGAGCACGTCTTCGACGTGATCCCGACCCTGCAGCCGTCCGGCCGGGGCGAGCTGGAGATCACCGACGTCAACAACTGGTACGTGGAGCGCCGCTCGATGGAGTACGACGTCCTCGACGGGTTCTGGGGCGACGCCGGCGAGTCGATCGACGCCTACTACGAGGTCAACGACTTCGTCCGCGTCCACGGAGCCAACAAGGGCTGAACGTCCGTATTGTGCGTCGGCGCCCCCGGGTGCGGTAGAACCTTGCGCTGATCGCGCCCGAAACCCGCACCCGCAGCCCCGAGGAGCGTGCCGCCTGTGGCCTCCGCCGGACCACCCCTGATCTCCGGGATCGTCGCCACCGACAAGTGGCTGACACGGTTCAGGACGATCCTGGTCGCCGTCCTCGGCGCGACCGTGCTCGGCATCGCCTGCCTGGCCTTCTACACCAGCTTCGAGGCGATCCGGGAGTATGCCGTCCGCTCCAACGGCATCGCCCCCGAGCACGGCTGGGCCGTGCCCCTGATGGTCGACTCCTTCATCGTGGTCGCCCTCGGGGCCGACCTCTGGTTCACCACCACCAAGGCGCGCCGCGCCTGGTGGGAGGTGTGGTGGCCCAAGCTGCTGCTGGCCGGGGCGGCCGGGGTCAGCTTCGTGCTCAACGTCGCCCACGCCGATCCGACCTTGGCCGCCCGCGGGGTCGCCCTGATCCCGCCGGTCGCCCTCGTGCTCGGGGTCGAGCTGCTGATGATGGTGCTGCGGCGGGCCACCACCCTGCGCGCCACCCGCCTCCAGGTCGAGGCCGAGGCCGCCCAGGAGGTGGCCATGACCGCGCCCCTGGCCCGTATCCAGATCGAGGCCATGCGCCGGCCCCGCCGCACCGGGGAGTCCTTGGCGCCCGCCGCCCCGCCGGCCCGGCCGGCCGCGGCCGGGCCCGAGCCGGGAACCGGGGCGCTGCCCCGGCCGGCGCCCCGGCCGTCCGCCGGCGACTCGCGGCGGGCCCCGTCCGACACCTTCCGCCAGGCCGTGGCCGCGGCCAAGGCCGACGACGACGCGGCCCGGCCCCGGCGGCGCCAGGCCCCCTACATGGTCGCCGCGGCCATCCTCGACGAGCGGCCCGACGCCGACACCCTGACCCCGGCCCAGCTGGTCGAGGCCATGGCCGAGCGCGGCGTGACCATCAGCCAGTCGACCGCCCAGGCCCTCCTTCGCGAGCTGCGCTCGCCGCTCTCGACCCGGATGTCGAACCGCCGGCCCAGCCGGGCGCCGGGCGAGCCCCGGCCGACCGGCACGCTCGCCGGCGACGGCGGCCACCCCACCGTCCGCCCCAGGTAGACCGCGCGGATTTGCTTGACTTGGCAGGAATGCCTGCGATCGTTCAAGCTGGACGCGAACGACGGCGGGGGATAGGCATGGGAGGCGGCCCGTGGTCTATCTGGTGCGGCACGCCCACGCGGGCTCCAAGGCGAAGTGGGACGGGCCCGACCTGGCCCGCCCCCTGTCGGCTCAGGGACGCAAGGAGGCGCTCGGGCTGATCGAGCGGCTGGCCGCCCGCCCGATCGGGCGCCTGCTCTCCAGCCCGGCCGAGCGCTGCCTCCAGACCGTCCAGCCGCTGGCCGGCCGGCTCGGGCGCCCGGTCGAGCCGAGCGAGGCCCTGGGGGTGGACGGGACCGGGTCCGGCGTGCTCGAGCTGCTCACCGACCCGGCGCTCGACCGGGCGGTCCTCTGCACCCACGGCGAGTTCATGGGCAAGGCCTTCGAGGAGCTCCAGGAGGCCGGCATCGAGCTGTCCGACCCGCCCAGGTGGCCGAAGGGCTGCACCTGGATTCTGCAGCTCGACGTTGGGCATGCATGGAAGGGGACCTACCTGGAGCCGCTGGCCCTGGAGCCGGCGGGACAGGATCCGCTGCCCCGCTGACCTGAGAGGGCAAGGAGGACGGGTCATGAAGGAGCGCGAGGCCAAGCTGGACGCCCCGCCCGGCTTCGAGCTGCCGGAGCTCGGCGGGCCCGACGACGGGTTCTCGGCCGAGCCCCGGGCGCCAAGGCGGCTCCGGACCACCTACTACGACACCACCGACCTGCGCCTGGCCCGCTGGGGGGCGAGCCTGCGCTACCGCCCCGGCGAGGGCTGGACGGTCAAGCTGCCCGAGGGCCAGGACGGGGTCCTGCTCGTCCGGGCCGAGCACACCTTCGCTGGCGACGGGCGCCGGCCCCCGGCCGAGGCGCGGGCCCTGATCCGGCCGTTCGTTCGCACCGCCCAGCTGTCGCCGTCGGTGCGCATGCGCACCCTGCGCCGCCCGGTCGAGCTGCGCGACCCGCAGGGGTCGCGCCTGGCCGAGCTGGTCGACGACGAGGTCCAGGTCCTGGACGGCCGCCGCATCCAGGCCCGCTTCCGCGAGCTCGAGGTCGAGCTCGACCCCGACGCCGACGCCGGCCTGCTCGGGCAGATGGTCGACCGGCTGGTCGAGGCCGGCGCGGTCGCGGGCGAGCCGACCGCCAAGTACCTGCGCGCCCTCGGCGGCCGCGAGCGGGTGCTGGGGCCCGAGGTCGTCCAGCCGGAGGTGGACGCCGGGGCCTCGGTCGAGGAGCTGCTCCGCCACGACCTGGCCGGCGGCACCCTGCGGCTGTTCCGGCACGAGGCCGGGGTCCGCACCGGCGAGGACCCCGAGGCGGTGCACCAGGCCAGGGTGGCCACCCGCCGGATCCGCTCCACCCTGCGGACCTTCTCCAAGCTGCTCGACGAGGAGTGGACCGACCGCCTCCGCGACGACCTCAAGTGGCTGGCCGACCTGCTGGGCGAGGTCAGGGACACCGACGTGCTGCTGGAGCGGTTCGCCGGCCACCTGGACGACCTCCCGGCGGCCGACGCCAAGGCCGGCCGGCGCCTGCTGGCCAGCCTGTCCGAGCAGCGCGACCAGGCCCGCCGGCGCCTGCTCGGGGCCATGGCCCAGGAGAAGTACGTCGAGCTGCTGGAGGACCTGGTCGCCGCCGCGGCCGCCCCGGCCCTGCTCCCCGGGGCCGACCGCCCGGCCGCCGAGGTGATGCCGCCGCTGGTCCGCAGGCCGTGGAAGAAGCTCCGCAAGGAGGTCCGCAAGGCGGGCGACGACCCGGCCGACGAGCAGCTCCACCAGATCCGCATCCGGGCCAAGCGGGCCCGCTACGCCGCCGAGGCGGTCGAGCCGGCGTTCGGCAAGCCGGCCGAGGACTTCGCCGACGCCGTGGCCGACATCCAGAGCGTCCTCGGCGACCACCAGGACGCCGTCGTCGGCGAGGCCTGGCTCCGCGAGGCCGCCGGCACCGCCAGGCGCGACGTCGCCCTGGTCGCCGGCATCCTGATCGCCGCCGAACGGGCCGCCGCCGCCGGGACCCGCGACAGCTGGCGCTCGGTCTGGAAGGCCGCCAACCGCAAGAGCCTCCGCGCCTGGCTGGGCTGAGCCTGCTCGCCTAGCCGGGGTCCGGCCAGTCGCCGGCCGCCTGCCGGCGGCGGGCCAGCCAGGTCATGGCATCGCCCAGCACGTGCTCGTCGCTCAGGTCGGAGGCGCGCCAGCAGCGCTCCCAGCGGCCAGGGTCGAGCCACCCGGCCCGGAACCCGTCGGCCACCGCGTCCACCACCCGCTGCTGGGTCGGCGACAGCCGGGCCACCAGCTCGGCCAGCTGCCGCACGTCCGCCTCGTCGATCCGGGCCGCCAGCGCCCGCATGGCCGTCTCCTGAAGGGGGAAGCTCCGCCCGCTCGGTTTCGTACACGGTTGTCGGCCGCCGCCCACCCACCCTTGACCGCATGGTCGAATAGCGGCGTGGACGGCGACCGGCGCGAGCCCGACTACCGCTTCTCCCTGGCCAACGAGCGGACCCTGCTGGCCTGGGTCCGGACCGCCCTGGCCCTGGACGCCGCCGGCCTCGGGGTGATCCGCTTCGCCCCGCCCCTCGGCGGCCCGGCCGGCCGCGAGCTCGTCGGCGCCGTCCTGGTCCTGCTCGGCGCCGTCACCGCCTGGAGCGGCTACCGCCGCTTCCTGGCCACCGACCGGGCCATCCGCGCCGGCGACCCCATCCCGGCCCACGCCGCCCCCCGGGTCCTGGCCGCCGCCCTGGCCGCCATCTCCGTGGCCATCCTGGTCCTGCTGTCCGCCGACTGGCTCGGCTGACCCTCACACCGCCGACGGGGTGGGCGGGCCGGCCACCGGCAGCGTGACCGTGAAGGTGCTGCCCCGGCCGAGCTCGGAGGCGACCCGGACGGTGCCGCCGTGGGCCTCGGCCACGTGACGGACGATGGCCAGGCCGAGCCCGGTGCCGCCGGTCTGGCGGGCCCTGGCCTTGTCGACCCGGTAGAAGCGTTCGAAGACGCGGGGGAGCTCGCTGGCCGGGATGCCCTCGCCGGTGTCGATCACCTGGATGGTGGCGCTGCGCTCGGTGCCCTCCAGGCGCACGCACACGGTCCCCTTGGCCGAGGTGTGGCGCAGGGCGTTGTCGAGCAGGTTGGACAGCAGCAGGCCGAGCTGGGCCCGGTCGCCGCGCACGGACACGTACGGCTGCAGCTCGGTGTGGAGCTTGACCCGCCGCTCCTCGGCCAGGTCGGCGTAGCTCCCCGTGACCTCCTTGGCCAGCCCGACCAGGTCGACCGGCTCGACGTCGAGGGTCCCGCGCTCGACCCGCGACAGGTCGAGCAGGTCCCTGGCCAGGACGTCGAGGCGCTCGGCCTCGCGGCCGATCCGCTCGGCGAAGCGCCGCCCGGCCTCGGGGTCCTCGGGCAGGGCGGTCAGCAGGGTCTCGGCCAGGGCCCGGACGGCGGCCACCGGCGTCTTCAGCTCGTGGGAGGCGTTGGCCACGAAGTCGCGGCGCAGCACCTCGAGGCGGCGGCGCTGGGTGATGTCGGTCATCGTGACCACGATCCGCCCGGTCGGCCCACGGTCGGCCAGCGGGAAGGCGCGCATGGCCAGGGTGCGGGGCTCGGGGAAGACCAGGGTCAGGTTGCCGACCACCGGCGCTCTGGCCTCGGCCGCCTGCTCGGCCAGGGCGATGACCTGGGGCGCGCCCAGCACCCGTTTGGCCGGGAGCCCGGGCCGCAGGTCGGCGGCGAGGCCGAACCAGGCGCGGGCCGCCGGGTTGGCCACCAGCAGCCGGCTGGCGCCGTCCAGCAGCAGCACGCCGTCGTCGAGCGCGTCCAGGATCTGGCCGGCCCGGTCGCGCTCCTCGGTCAGCTCGTCGAGCCGGTCGCGCAGCCGGGTGGTGATCGCGGACAGCTCATTGGTCAGCCCGGCCAGGTCGTCGGGCTCGGTCCAGCGCCAGCTGGGCAGGGTCACGTCGGCCAGGCGGCGGACGGCCCGGCGCAGGGCGGCGACCCGCCGGCCCATCGGCCAGACGGTGAGCGAGGCCACGACCTAGCTGTCCTCCACCCCGGCCCGGACCGCCTTGGAGGGGACCAGCTCCTTGACCTCACCGGTGACGATGAACACCACCTGCTCGCCGATGTCGACCGAGTGGTCGCCGAGCCGCTCCAGGTAGCGGGCGACCAGGACCATCCGGCTGGCCCACTCCAGCGTCCGGTCGTCGGCCGCGGCCCGCTCGATCTGGCGGAAGACCTCGGCGTTCAGCCGGTCGAGGGGCTGGTCGAGGATGGGCAGGCGCTCGGCCAGCTCCAGGTCGCGCCGGGCGAAGCAGGTCATGGCCGCGGCCACCATCCGCTGGGCGTGCCCGCCCATCTCGACCAGGGTGGACTGGATCTCGGAGACCGGCGGGAAGTCCTTGGTGATGCGGACGAACTTGGCCATGTTGACGCAGAGGTCGCCCATCCGCTCGATGTGCGAGTTGATGTGGAGCACGCCGGCCACCAGCCGTAGATCTTTGGCCACCGGCGCCTGCAGGGCCAGGGTGCGCAGGATCTCCTGCTCGACCTCCACGTAGGCGCGGTCGATCTGGTCGTCGCGGATGATGACCTCGTCGGCCAGGGTGGTGTCGAAGGCGGCCAGGGCCTCCAGCGTCCGGTCGAGCTGGCTCTGGACCAGCTGGCCCATCTGCAGCAGCTTCGCCTCGAGTCCCTCGAGGCGTTGTTCGAAGGTCGTGCGCACTCGGGACCCCCTGGGCACCGTGCCGGGCTCGCGTTGTTCGTCGAGGTCATCGTACGCGCAGCCCGAACACCGCGAGGTCCGGGAGGTGGCCTGGAGGCGAACGGACGGTGAAGGTTTCGGCTCTTGATTGCTCAGCCGGCGATGACGTGGAATTTTGGACCCATGCCGAAGGTGATGGTCGTCGACGACGAGGAGTCGCTGCTCGAGGCGATCCGCTACGCGCTCTCGCGCGAGGGCATCGAGGTGGTGACGGCCACCGACGGCGGCGACGCGATGCGCGACTTCGAGGCCGAGCGGCCCGACCTGGTGGTGCTCGACCTGATGCTCCCGACCCTCAACGGCTGGGACGTGTGCCGCCGCATCCGGGCCACCAGCCAGGTGCCCATCCTGATGCTCACCGCCCGTGACGCCGAGGTCGACCGGGTGGTCGGGCTGGAGATGGGCGCCGACGACTACGTCACCAAGCCGTTCTCGCTGCGCGAGCTCGTGGCCAGGGTCCGCGCCCTGCTCAGGCGGGCCGGCACGGCCGCCGACAACCCCCGGCCGGAGATGGCCGTGCTCGAGGCCGGCGGCGTCCGCCTCGACCAGGAGCGCCACGAGGTCAGCGTCCGCGGGTCGCAGGTCAGCCTGCCCCTGAAGGAGTTCGAGCTGCTCGAGATCCTGATGGAGAACCGCAACCGGGTGCTGACCCGCCAGACCCTGATCGACCGGGTCTGGGGCTACGACTACGTCGGCGACACCAAGACCCTGGACGTCCACGTCAAGCGGCTGCGGGCCCGGGTCGAAGAGGACCGGCACGAGCCGAAGCTGATCGTGACCGTCCGCGGGGTCGGCTACCGGTTCGACGGTTAGGCCCGGTTCGGTCGGGATCCCGGGGCGGCTCCAGCCGTTCACCTTGGGCCGAAACCAAGGTTCCCGCCCCGTTCACCTCCCGTTCATCTTCCGTCGTCTGGCGTGACAGCGACCGCCCGTACCGTCGCTGCCGGTCATCAACGCTCAGGAGGACATGAACGTATGACGCAACGGACGCGGCGCCGGGGCCGGCTTCTCGGCCTGACACTGGCGATCGCCCTGGTCGCCACCGCGTGTGGCGGCGACGACGACGCCGGCGGCGGCGACACCGGCGGGGGGACGAGCCTCTCCGGCAGCATCGTGATCGACGGCTCCTCGACCGTGGCCCCGGTCACCGAGGCCATCGCCGAGGAGTTCCGCAAGGAGCAGTCGGGCGTCGAGGTCACCGTCGGCACCTCCGGCACCGGCGGCGGCTTCACCAAGTTCTGCGCCGGCGAGACCGACATCCAGGACGCCTCCCGCGCCATCGACGACGAGGAGAAGGCGGCCTGCGAGGCCAAGGGCGTCAAGTACCAGGAGTTCCGGATCGGCCTGGACGGGCTGGCCGTGGTCAGCTCGGCCCAGAACCAGTTCCTGGACACCCTGAACTTCGAGCAGATGGCCAGGATCTTCGAGGAGGGCGGGGCCAAGACCTGGAACGAGGTCGACGCCAGCTTCCCAAACGAGGACATCGCCATCTTCGGCCCCGACGCCGAGTCGGGCACCTACGACTTCTTCAACGAGGAGGTCCTCGGTGACCCCGAGGAGGGCGGCAAGAAGCCCCGCAACGACTACACCGCCTCCTCCGACGACAACACGCTCGTCCAGGGCATCGAGGGCGAGGCCAACTCCTGGGGCTACTTCGGCTACGCCTACTACCAGAACAACAAGGAAGGCCTGAAGATCATCAAGGTCGCCGAGGAGGGCACGAGCGGCATCGAGCCCACCGCCGAGACGATCGAGTCGGGCGACTACCCGCTGTCCCGCCCCCTGTTCATCTACGTCAAGGACGACTCGCTCAAGCAGCCTCACATCAGTCAGTTCGTGAAGTTCTACCTGGAGCAGACCCCGCAGCTGATCGCGGAGGTCGGCTACGTGGCCGCGCCCCAGGACGACTACACCCAGGGCCTGACCAAGCTCCAGCCCTTCCTCACGAGCTGAGCCGTCTTGAGCAGCCGCCCACCGAGCTCGTCACCCGCCGGCGGCAGCCCGCCGGCGGGTGACGCCGCCCCCAGCATCGCCCGCCGCAAGGTCCGCACCGGCGAGCGGCTGATCATCAACGGCCTGTTCCTCTGCGCGGTCCTGTCGGTCGCGGTGACCGTCGGGATCGTCGCCGTCCTGCTGGTCGACACCATCGCCTTCTTCGGCGACACCAGCCTGGTCGGGTTCCTCACCGGGACGGTGTGGGCCCCTGGCCAGGGCGCCGGCGAGGGCGGCCTGTACGGCATGCTCCCGCTGCTGAACGGCACCCTGATGATCGGCGTCGGCTCGATCGTGGTCGCCCTGCCCCTCGGCCTGCTGACCGCGATCTACCTCTCCGAGTACGCCAACCCCCGGGTCCGGGGCGTGCTCAAGCCGACCCTCGAGATCCTGGCCGGCATCCCGACCGTGATCGTCGGCTTCTTCGCCCTCCAGTTCATCACCCCTGACCTGCTGCGGCCGATCTTCGGCGACGACCGGGTGTTCATCTTCAACGCCGCCGCCGGGTCGATCGCGGTCGGGCTGATGATCCTGCCCATCATCGCCTCGATCAGCGAGGACGCCATGCGGGCGGTGCCCTCGTCGCTGCGCGAGGCCGCCTTCGGCCTCGGGGCGAGCAGGCGCCAGGTGAGCCTGCGGGTGGTCGTCCCCGCCGCCCTCTCCGGCATCTCGGCCTCGGTGATCCTGGCCTTCTCGCGGGCGGTGGGGGAGACCATGGCCGTCACCATCGCCGCCGGCAACAGCCCCAAGATGACCTGGAACTACTTCGAGTCCATCCAGACCCTGACCGCCTCCATCGCCCAGACGGTCCGTGGCGAGGTGGCGGCCGGCACGGTGCGCTACGACGCGCTGTTCGCCCTCGGCATGACCCTGTTCCTGCTGACGCTGGTCATGAACCTCGTCTCGGCCCGCATCGTCCGCCGCTACCGGCAGGTGTACTCGTGACCGCCTCGGCCGGGGCCTTCGCGCCGTCGAGGCTGGGGCGGGGGTCGACCCGCACGGCCGCCAAGATCCTCCTCGACACGGCCTTCTCGGTGGTGCTGTTCATGGGCACCATCGTCGGGGTGGTCGCCCTGGCCACCCTGATCTGGACGATCTTCGACACCGGCTGGGAGCGGCTGGTGGCCGACCCGGTCGGGTTCCTGTCCAGCTACGTCTCCCGCCTGCCGGCCCGGGCCGGGATCAAGGCGGCCCTGGTCGGCTCGGCCTACCTGATGGTCCTGACGGCGCTGTTCTGCTTCCCGATCGGCGTCGGCGCCGCCGTGTACCTGGAGGAGTTCGCCCCCCGCAACCGGGTGACGAACTTCGTCGAGGCCAACATCTCCAACCTGGCCGGGGTCCCGTCGGTGGTCTACGGCCTGCTCGGGCTGGGGATCTTCGCCCGCTTCCTGCGGATGGGGCCGAGCCTGCTGGCCGGCGCCCTCACGCTGGCCGTGATGAGCCTGCCGGTGATCATCGTGGCCGCCCGCGAGTCGATCCGGGCCGTGCCCAGCGGCATCCGCGAGGGGGCCTATGCCCTTGGCGCCACCAAGTGGCAGACGGTCCGCCGCCAGGTCCTGCCGGCGGCCATGCCGGGCACGCTCACCGGCACCATCCTCGCCCTCTCCCGTGCCATCGGCGAGACCGCCCCGCTGCTGGTCATCGGCCTGCCGATCGTCATCTTCAGCCTGCCCAACGACCTGCGCGACCCGGTCTCGGCCCTGCCCCTGCTGATCTTCGACTGGACCAGCCGGCCCCAGCCGGCCTTCGCCGAGGCCGCCGCCGCGGCCAGCATCATCCTGCTGGCGTTGCTGCTGGCCATGAACGCGGTCGCGATCTTCCTGCGGAACCGATACACGATCCGGTGGTGACCAGATGACCGAAGGACGGACCCAGGTGAGCCAGGACGAGGACCAGCGCGAGAGCCAGCGGGAGACCAGCTTCGCGGCGGCGGCCAAGGCCCACGACGACACCCCCGACACCCCGCTCGAGGCGGTGTTCCGGCTCGACGACGTCCACGTCTACTACAGCAGGTTCCTGGCCCTGCGTGGGGTCAACCTCGAGATCGGCAGGAACGAGATCACCGCCTTCATCGGGCCGTCCGGGTGTGGCAAGAGCACCCTGATCCGCTGCCTGAACCGGATGAACGACCTGATCCCGGGGGCCAGGGTCGAGGGCAAGATCGAGTACCACGGCCAGGACCTGTACGGCGACGACGTCGACCCGGTCGAGGTCCGGCGGCGCATCGGCATGGTGTTCCAGAAGCCCAACCCGTTCCCCAAGTCGATCTACGAGAACGTCGCGTTCGGGCCCAAGGTCATCGGCATGGAGCCCAGGAACATGGACGAGCTGGTCGAGCGGTCGCTGCGCGGGGCCGCCCTCTGGGACGAGGTCAAGGACAAGCTCAAGTCGAACGCGCTGGCCATGTCGGGCGGCCAGCAGCAGCGGCTCTGCATCGCCAGGGCGATCGCCGTCTCTCCCGACGTGATCCTGATGGACGAGCCCTGCTCGGCCCTCGACCCGATGTCCACCGGGCGCATCGAGGACCTGATGGAGGAGCTCAAGCGGGACTACACGATCGTGATCGTCACCCACAACATGCAGCAGGCGGCCCGGGTGTCGGACCGCACGGCGTTCTTCACCGCCGAGGCCGCCCCGGGCACCGGCGACCGCACCGGGCTGCTGGTCGAGTACGACCGCACCGACTCGATCTTCACCCAGCCGGCCGACAAGCGGACCGAGGACTACGTCACCGGCCGGTTCGGCTAGGATCGCTGGCCTTCGCCGCCGCTGCGCTGCTACGGTTCGCGTGCTTCCACGTCGACGGGAGGACACGTGAGACTGCGGATCTTTCCCCGCGAGGAGTCGTACTTCGACCTGTTCGACGAGGTCGCGTCCAACCTCGCCGACGCCGCGCGGCACCTGCTGGACATGGTCGAGGACTTCGTCGACCCGGAGATGAAGGCCAAGCGGCTGGTCGAGGCCGAGCACGAGGGCGACCGGCTCACCCACGCCGTCTACTCCCGCCTCAACACCACCTTCGTCACCCCGTTCGACCGGGAGGACATCCACGCCCTGGCCGGCCACCTGGACGACGTGCTCGACGCCATGGAGGCGGCCGCCGACATGCTGGTCCTCCACAAGGTGACGGAACCCCTCGACGCCGTGGTCGAGCAGGCCCGCCTGATCGACAAGGCGGCCAGGGCGACCGCCGAGGGGATCCGCAACCTACGCGGGCTCAAGCAGGAGCCGCTCCGCGCCTACCTGATCAACATCAACGAGTTCGAGAACGAGGGCGACCGGCTCTACCGCCGGGCCCGGGCCGACCTCTACAACTTCGACGCCGAGCACCCGGCCCGCTACGTGCTCATCTGGAAGGACATCGTCGAGCAGCTCGAGGAGGCGCTCGACGGCTTCGAGCACGTCGCCAACACGGTGGAGACCGTCATCATCAAGCATGCCTGACCTGGCCCTCCTCTCCGTCATCGCCATCGTGGTGCTGGCGCTGGTGTTCGACTTCACCAACGGCTTCCACGACGCCGCCAACTCGATCGCCACCGTGGTCTCGACCAGGGTCCTGACCCCGCGGATGGCCGTCATCTGGGCGGCCCTGTTCAACTTCATCGCCTTCCTGGTCTTCCAGACCCACGTGGCCAACACCGTCGGCAAGATCGTGGACCCGGACGTGGTCAGCGAGGCGGTCATCTTCGCCGGGCTGGTCGGGGCCATCGCCTGGAACTTCCTCACCTGGTGGCTGGGCCTGCCCACCTCGTCGTCGCACGCCCTGATCGGCGGCTTCGCCGGGGCCGGGGTCGCCAAGGCCGGCTTCGGGGTCCTGGACGCCGGCAGCCTGGAGAAGACCATCCTCTGGATCCCGCTGTCGCCGCTGCTCGGCATGACCCTCGGGTTCCTGCTGATGCTGGCCAGCATGTGGATCTTCCGGCGCTCGAGCCCGAGCCGGGTCGACGGGCTGTTCCGGCGCCTCCAGCTGCTCTCGGCGGCCGCCTTCAGCCTCGGCCACGGCGGCAACGACGCCCAGAAGACCATGGGCATCATCGCCGCCCTGCTGGTCGGCTCCGGCTACCTCCAGCTCGAGGCGAACGGCGACCTCCCGGTGCCCCTGTGGGTGGTGCTGTCCGCCCACGCGGCCATCGCCCTTGGCACGCTGACGGGCGGCTGGCGGATCGTGAAGACCCTCGGCCAGCGGATCACCGCCCTCAAGCCGGTGGGCGGCTTCTCGGCCGAGACGGCCGCCGCCTGCTCGCTGTACCTGGCCACCGCCCTCGGCATCCCCGTCTCCACCACCCAGACCATCACCGGGGCGATCGTCGGCGTTGGCGCGACCCGGCGGCTGTCGGCGGTCCGCTGGGGCGTGGCCGGCCGCATCGTCTGGGCCTGGGTCCTCACCATTCCCGCGGCCGCGGCCATCGCCGCCGTCACCTACGCCGTCACGGTCTCCCCGTTCGCGCTGGCCGCTCTGGTCCTGGCCGCCGCCGCGGTGGTGGCGGCGCTGGTCGTCGCCGGCCGGCGGGCGTCCCGCCAGGCGACCGAGTCGGCCCGGCCCGAGCCGGTCGAGCCGGCAGAGCGCTGAGCCCGGGGTGCGCCTGGCCGTCCTCGACGTGGGCTCCAACACCGTCCACCTGGTGGTGGTCGACGGCGACGGCGACGGCACCTTCACGGTGGTGGCCCGCGAGCGGGACACCCTGCGGCTGGCCGAGGCCGCGTTCCCCTCCATGACCCTGCCCGCCGAGGCGGTCGGCCGGCTTGTGGCCAGCGTGGCCCGCATGCGGGCGGCGGCCGACGAGCTGCGGGCCGGCGCCATCACCGGCTTCGCCACCTCGGCCATCCGCGAGGCCCGCAACGGCCTTGACGTGCTCGGCCAGGTCCGGGAGGCGACCGGGGTCACCATCAAGGTGCTCCCGGGGGTCGAGGAGGCACGCCTGACCTACCTGGCCGCGCGCCGCTGGACGGCCTTCTCGGCCCGGCGGCTGCTGGTGCTCGACATCGGCGGGGGCAGCCTCGAGGTGGCCGGCGGCGAGGGCGAGCGGCCCGAGCTGGCCGAGAGCCTGCCCCTGGGGGCGACCCGGCTCACCCGGCGCTTCGTCCGCTCCGACCCGGTGCGGCCCGACGAGCTGGTCGGCCTGCGGGTCCACGCCCTGGCCGTGCTCGGCCCCCTGGCCGACCGGATCAGGGAGGCGCCGTGGGAGGTGACCTGCGCCACCTCCAAGACCTTCCGCAACCTGGGGGCGGTGGCCAGGGCGCTGCCCGGCGCCCCGACCCCGGCGCACGAGTTCGGCTTCGCCGGGGTCGACGGCCAGACCGCGCCCATCCTGACCCGGGAGGCGCTCAACGTGGTCGCCGGCTACCTGGCCGGCACCACCGCCCGCGACCGCCGCAGCCTCACCGGCCTTGACAGCCTGCGCGCCGGCAACGTGGTCGCCGGCTCCCAGGTGGCCGCCCTGGTGATGCAGGCGTTCGGGCTCCGCGAGCTGGTCCTGGCCCCGTGGGCGCTGCGCGAGGGCGTCATCCTGGAGACCCTGGGCGAGCTCGGCCCGGCCCCCGAGGGCCCGCCCGGCGCCCCCGACCCCCGCCGCCGCTCGGTGCTGGACTTCGCCAGGCGCCACGCCTGGGACGAGGCCCACTGCCGCCAGGTCACCGCCCTGGCCCTGTCCCTGTTCGACCAGACCACCGCCCTGCACGGGCTGGGCCCGGCCGAGCGCGAGCTGCTGGAGGCGGCCGGGCTGCTCCACGACGTCGGCTACGCCGTCGCCCAGTCCTCGCGGCACAAGCACTCGCTGTACCTCATCCGCAACGCCGCCCTGGACGGCTGGAGCCCCCGCGAGCTGCTGATGATGGCCAACGTGGCCCGCTACCACCGCAAGGCCCTCCCGTCCCAGCGCCACGGCGACTACATGGCCCTGGAGGAGCCGGACCGGGTCGTGGTCCGCCGCCTGGCCGCCCTGCTGCGGGTCGCCGAGGGCCTCGACGCCGACCACTTCCAGGTGGTCGAGCAGGTCGAGCTGGTCGACCGGGGCGACGAGCTCCGGCTCGAGCTGCGGGCCCGCGACGACCCCGACCTGTGGGCCGCCGGCCAGAACGCCGACCTGTTCGAGGCCGAGTTCGGCCGCCCCCTGGTGCCGGTGGCCACCGAGGTCGTGTAGGCCCCGCGCGGGGTATGGTTGGAGTCATGCTGAAGGCGACGTTGCTGAAGGCGGCGGGCTCGGCGTTCCTGCAGCGGCAGGTGACCGCCAACCCGATCGCCCGCCGGGTCGCGGACCGGTTCATCGCCGGCAACACCCTCGACGAGGCCGAGCATGCCATCCGGGCCCTGAACGCCGGCGGGATGTCGGTGGCCCTCGACTACCTGGGCGAGAACACCGAGTCCGAGGCCCAGGCCCGCGAGTCGACCAGCTCCTACCTGGCCGCCATCGACCGCATCCAGGACCGCGGCATGGACGCCAACATCTCGGTCAAGCTGACCGCCCTTGGCCTCGACATCCGCCAGGAGCTGGCCCTGGAGGAGGCCTCCAAGGTGGCCGCCCGGGGCAAGGAGGTCGGCGCCATGGTCGGCGTCGACATGGAGGCGGCCATCTACGCCGGCCGCACCCTGGACATCGTCGAGGCCCTCAAGCGCGACTACGACAACGTCGGCGTCTGCGTCCAGTCCTACCTGTACCGCAGCCGCGACGACCTCGAGCGCCTCAACCGCCTCGGCATCCCGGTCCGCCTGGTCAAGGGCGCCTACCAGGAGTCCCCCGAGGTCGCCTACCCGGAGAAGGCCAGCGTCGACCACGCGTACGCCCGCATGCTCGACGCCCTGCTCGCCCGCAACCCCTACCCGATGGTCGCCACCCACGACCCGGCCATGGTCCGCCTCACCAAGACCCTGGTCGCCCGCCACCACCGCGACCGCGACACCTTCGAGTTCCAGATGCTCTACGGCGTCCGCCGCGACCTCCAGCAGCAGGTCGTCGCCGAGGGCTACCGCCTCCGCGTCTACCTCCCCTACGGCACCCAGTGGTACCCCTACTTCATGCGCCGCCTGGCCGAGCGCCCCGCCAACCTCTACTTCTTCCTCTCCAACCTCGTGAAGCGCTGACCCGGCGCAGAACCCACCGGTGGGATCTATGCTGGCCGGGGTGGTCGTCGGCGAGGAAAGGGTGGCGGATGCGGCACGGTCGGGCCGGGGCTGCCGCCGCCCTGGGGGTTGCTGTCGTGCTCGTCGTGGCCGGGTGCGACTCGGGGGATGACGGGCGCTATGCGGCGGAGCCGGTGCGGACGGCCGAGGTGGTGGAGCGGGTCAGCGCGCCGGGGGCGGTGCAGGCGGCGGGGCAGGCGGAGCTGAAGGCGCCGGCGGCGGCGCGGGTCGAGCGGCTGGTGGTCAAGGACGGGGGGGAGGTCAGGGGCGGGCAGCTGGTCGCCGAGCTGTCGAGTGAGCAGGTCGACGACCAGGTGCGGCAGGCCCAGGCGGCGGTGGACGCCGCGTCCTCGCTCGGGGGGGTGGCGCCGACCCTGCCAACGGGGGCCGCGCTCTCGGCCTTCCAGCAGGTGCAGTCGCAGGTCACGGCGACCAGCTCGGCGGTGATCGCGGCCCTGCGGTCGGCGCTGCCGCTGGTGCCGAGGGCGCAGCGGGCGCGGCTCCAGGCCCGGATCGACCGGGCCCAGGTGCGGGTGGCCGAGCTGGAGCGCCAGGCCGACCAGGCGGCCGAGCAGGCGGCGGCCGCGGCCAACGCCCAGGCGGACTCGCTGCGGGCCTCGATCGAGGCGGCCACCGCGGCCCAGCGCGGGCAGGCCGAGCTGGCCCTCGAGCTGGCCACCGACCAGCAGGACCGCCTCACCCTGCGCTCGCCGCTGGGCGGCACCGTGCAGCTGGGGCGCTCCGGGAGCGGGGGCACCGAGCTGCCGCAGATCCAGGGGCTGCCCGAGGGCGCCTCCGAGGCCCTCCAGGGGCTGAGCGGCGGCGGGGCCCAGGCGGCCGCCACCGGGCCGCCCCTGCGGGTCGGCTCCGAGGTCGCCGCCGGGCAGACCGTGGCCACCGTGTTCGACGTCAGCGACCTGCTGGTCTCGGCCGAGGTCGACGAGACCGACATCGCGCTGGTCAAGCCGGGCCAGGCCGCCCAGGTCGAGCTGGATGCGTTCCCCCAGGCCGCCTTCGCGGCCAAGGTGCGCCGGGTCGCGGTCGCCCCGACCTCGGCCCAGTCGGCCGCCGGCGGGGTCACCTACCAGGTCGACCTGGCCCTCGGCGAGGCCGAGGCCGGCTCGGCCGGGGAGGCCGAGCCGACGCCCCGGGTGGGGATGACGGCCACCGCGGCCATCGAGGTCCGCCGGGCCACCGACCAGCTCTCGGTGCCCGGGTCGGCCCTGGTCGGCCGGTCGGGCGGGCAGGCCGTGTTCGTGATCGAGAACGGCAAGGTCCGCCTGCGGCCGGTGCAGGTCGCGGCCGACGGCGAGGACCGGGTGGCGGTCGCCTCCGGCCTCCGCGAGGGGGAGCGGGTGGTGTCCCGCGGGGCCGAGCGGCTGCGCGACGGCCAGGACTGGCCGGGCGACTGACCATGGCCCAGCCGGCAGCGGGTCCAACGCGTCCACCGGTCGTCGAGGCCCTGGCCGTCAGCAAGGTCTACCGCCTGGACGGGGTCGAGGTCCGGGCCCTCGACGGGGTCGACCTGGTGGTCGAGCGGGGCGACTCGGTGGCCATCATGGGGCCGAGCGGGTCGGGCAAGTCGACCCTCCTGGGGCTGCTCGGCGGGCTGGACCGGCCGACCTCGGGGACGATGCGGTTCGACGGGCGCGACGTCACCGGGCTGTCCGAGGACGAGCTGGCCTCGGTGCGCAACCAGGTCGTCGGCTTCGTCTTCCAGAGCTTCCAGCTGCTGGCCCGGACCCCGGCGGTGGCCAACGTCGGCCTGCCCCTGGTCTACCGGGGGCTCGGCCGGGCCGAGCGCCGCCGCCTGGCCACCGAGGCCCTCACCTCGGTCGGGCTCGGGCACCGGCTCCAGCACCGGCCGTCCCAGCTCTCCGGGGGCGAGCAGCAGCGGGTGGCCATCGCCCGGGCCCTGGTCACCGAGCCGGCCATGCTGCTGGCCGACGAGCCCACCGGGAACCTCGACTCCCGCTCGGGCGAGGAGGTGCTGGACCTGCTCGCGCGCCTCCACGCCGACCGGGGCGTGGCCGTGGTCGTGGTCACCCACGACCCGGGGGTGGCGGCCCGCTTCCGCCGCCGGGTCACCCTGCGCGACGGCCGCCTGGCGACCGAGACGGAGCCGGCGCGGTGAGGCTCGGCGAGGCGATCCGGGTCGCCTGGGAGGCGCTGCGGGCCAACAAGCTCCGCTCCGGGCTGACCATGCTCGGGGTGGTGATCGGGGTGGCCAGCGTGGTCCTGCTGGTGGCGATCGGCTCGGGGGCCCGCGACGAGGTCACCTCCGGGGTCGAGTCGCTCGGCTCCAACATCCTGTTCGTGGCCCCGGGCAACCTCTCGTTCGGCTCGGCCCCGAGCGTGTCCCGGCTGGGGCTGGAGGACGTCCGCCGCATCGGCGACGCCATCGGCGACCCGCGCCGGGTCGCGGCCACCGTGGCCTCGGGCGAGATCGCCCGGGTCGGGTCCCGCCGGGCCACCGTCAACGTCAACGGGACCAACGAGACCATCCCGCTGGTGTTCGACCGGACCCTGTCCCGGGGGGCGTTCTTCACCGCCGCCGACGTCGAGACCCGCCGCCGGGTGGCCGTGCTCGGGGCCGACCCGGCCGACAGCCTGTTCCCGGACCGCGACCCGGTCGGCAAGTCGATCACCGTCGGCGGGGTCCGCTTCCGGGTCATCGGGGTGATGAGCCGGGTCGGGACCGCCTTCGGGGTGGCCCGCGACGCCGAGCTGTTCGTGCCCGTGACCGCCGCCCAGCGCCTGTTCGGGATCAGCCGGGTCGACGGGATCGCGGTCAAGGCGCCCAGCACCGAGGAGATCGACGAGGAGCAGGCGATCATCCGCGAGGTCGTGACCAGGGCCCATCCCGACCAGGAGTACCAGGTCCTGACCCAGCAGGACATCCTCGGGGTGGTCGGGCGCATCCTCGGCATCCTGACCCTGGTGCTGGCCTCGATCGCCGGCATCTCCCTGGTCGTCGGCGGGGTCGGGGTGATGAACATCATGCTGGTCAGCGTGTCCGAGCGGACCCGGGAGATCGGGCTGCGCAAGGCCGTCGGGGCCCGCACCCGCGACGTGCTGCGCCAGTTCCTGCTGGAGGCGGTGGCCCTGACGGTCAGCGGCGGGGTGGTCGGCATCCTGCTCGGGATCGGCGGGGCCCTGCTGGTCGGGCGGTTCTCGCCGGTGCCGGCGGCCATCACCGGCTGGTCGGTCGCCCTGGCCTTCGGGGTGAGCGTGGCCGTCGGGGTGTTCTTCGGGGTCTGGCCGGCCCGCAAGGCGGCCCGGATGCAGCCGATCATGGCCCTTCGCTACGAGTAGTGTTCTCCGACACGCGAACCTGAAAGGAGCGACCTATGCCCGCTGACCAGGCAGCGCTGCACCGGAGGGCGGTGGAGGAGTTCGACGCCCGGGTCCGGGCCGTCGGCGACGACCAGTGGGAGCTGCCGACCCCGTGCAGCGACTGGAACGTCCGCCAGCTGGTCAACCACCTGGTGTACGAGAACCGCTGGACGGTCCCGCTGATGGAGGGCAGCACCATCGCCGCGGTCGGCGACCGCTACGAGGGCGACCTGCTCGGCGACGACCCCAAGGCGGCCTGGGCGGAGTCGTCCGCCGATGCCGTCCGGTCGGTGCGGGCCGACGGCGCCCTGGAGCGGGTCGTCGACCTGTCCAGCGGCCCCACCCCGGCCGGCGAGTACGTGTCGCAGCTGTTCGCCGACCACCTGATCCACGCCTGGGACCTGGCCAGGGCGGTCGGGGCCGACGAGCGCCTCGACCCCGAGCTGGTCGACGCCTGCGCCAGCTGGTTCGCCGAGATGGAGCCGCGCTACCGGGCCGTGGGGGCCATCGGGGAGCGGCCCGAGACCCCGCCCGACGCCGACGCCCAGACGATCCTGCTGGCGGCGTTCGGCCGGTCGGCCTAGCCGGTCGAGCGGAGGGCGTCCAGCACCCGGGCCCGGATCAGCTGGGGGCCGGCCCCGAGGCGGGTGAGGGCCAGCATGCCCAGGCCCTCGCCCTCGCGGACGATCCCCAGCAGGAGGTGCTCGGTGCCGATGTAGTTGTGCTTGAGGGCCAGGGCCTCGCGCAGGCTCAGCTCCAGCGCCTTCTTGGCCCTCGGGGAGAACGGGATGTGCCCGCCCAGCATCGGCGGCCGCCTGGCGGGGTGGCCGCGGCCGGGTCGCCAGTGCAGGGCGCCCTTGCCGAACGACGCCTCGACCCGCCGCCTGACCTCGTCCAGGTCGATCCCGATGGCGCCGAGGGCCTCGGCGTCGCTGCTGCCCAGGGGGCCGCGCCCGACCTCGGCGAGGATCTCGCGCTCGACCGCGGCCGAGGTGACCCCGAGGCCGCCCAGCACCCGGGCGGCGACGCCGTCGCCCTCCACCAGCCCGAGCAGGACGTGCTCGGTGCCGATGCGATCGTGTCCCAGCCGGCGGGCGACCACCTGGGCATCCGTCACGGCCTTGCGGGCCCCGTCGGTGAAGCGCTCGAACATTCAGTCCCTCCGCAACAGGCCCCGGCGGGCCGCGTGCTTCTTGTGGACCGCCTGCCGGCTCACCCCGAGCTCGGAGGCGATCTCCTGCCACGACCAGCCGGCGGCGCGGGCGCTGGCCACCTGCAGGGTCTCCAGCTGCTCGAGCAGCCGCCGCAGCGCGGCCACCGCCCGCAACCCGACCCGCGGGTCCTTGCTGTCCACCGCGCTCGCCAGCTCGCTTGCCTCGTTCATGCTGTCATCTTAGGTTGACAGTAGCCGGTCTGTCAACCCCTGTTGACGAGCCGGGCCCGGAACTCTTACCCGCTTCTAATTGGGCACACAGGCTCGTCCCAGCTTGACGCGGTATCAAAGGTGCTGCCGGTCGGCCTGCACGGCCGTCCCACCCGACCAGCGTCAGCGAGGCGCAGATGGCGAGTTCGCTCCTGGTCGTCGACGATGACGACGGCATCCGTTCCGTCCTCGAACGGGAGGGCTTCCGCGTCACGATGGCCGGCGACGGCGAGCGCGCCCTGGACATGCTGCGCCAGACCCCGGTCGACTGCATCCTGCTCGACGCCGGGCCGCCGGGGCGCGACGGGCTGGAGGTCTGCCGGCGGCTGCGCGACGCCGGCGACCAGACCCCGATCATCCTGCTCACCGCGCCCGCCGGGGTCGGCCAGCGGGTCCAGGGGCTGGAGGCCGGGGCCGACGACTGCCTGGGCCGGCCGTTCGCGTTCGAGGAGCTGCTGGCCCGGGTCAAGGCCGTGCTCCGGCGGAACCGGCGCGAGCGGGGCGACCAGGTGCTGCGCCTGGCCGACCTGGTCGTCGACCGCCTCTCGCTGGAGGTGTCCCGGGGCGGCCGGCGCATCCACCTGACCCGGCGCGAGTTCGAGCTGCTGCTGGCCTTCCTGCGGCGGCCCCGCCAGGTCCTGCGCCGCGAGGAGCTGCTGGCCAGGGTCTGGGGCTACGACTTCGCCACCGACACCAACGTGGTCGAGGTCTACGTCCTCTACCTGCGCCGCAAGCTGGAGGCGGGCGGCGAGCCCCGCCTGCTCCACACCGTCCGGGGGGCCGGCTACGTGCTCCGGGACAGCTAGCGGGGGTCCCCGCCGCCCTCGGGCGGGGGCTGGCCGAGGAAGCGCTCCAGCTCGGCCGCGATCTCGTCGCCGGAGGGGATGCGCTCGTCGGCGCCCTGCTCGACCAGGCCGCGGATCTGGTCGACGAACTCGGCGATCTGGGGGCGCTCGCGGATGGCCTGCTCGACCTGCTCCAGGTGGTCCTTGGTGGCCGCCTCCAGCTCGGTGGTCTCGACCTCGACACCCGCCAGCCGGCCGAGGGTCTCGACCAGGGCCAGGGCGCCCGGCGGGTGGGTCCCGCCGGCCAGGTACGGGGGCACCCGGGCCCACAGGCCGGTGGCCGGGATGCCGGCCTGGTGCAGCCGGTCCTCGAGCACCGTCTGGATGCCGGCCGACAGCTCGACGATCACCGCCACCGTCTCCAGCCGGGCCGCCAGGTCGGGGTCGGCCGAGGTGCCGACCACCGCCACCGGGTCGGTGTGCAGCGCCGGGGCCGGGAACGCGCCCAGCCCGAACACCTCGGTCACCCGCAGGCGCCGGCAGGCCTCGACCACCTCGTCGCAGAACGCCCGCCAGCGGAAGTCGGGCTCGGGGCCGACCAGCAGCAGCGCGTCCCGCTCGCCGCCGGGGGTCGCCGCCAGCAGCTCGGTCGGCGACCAGGTCACCTCCTCGATGGTGCCGCTGGCCAGCCGGACGACCGGGCGCCGGGCCCGGAAGTCGATCAGCTCGTCGGCGTCGAAGGTGGCCAGGGTGGTCGCGTTCCAGCGCTCGCGCAGGAACACGGCCGCGGTCTGGCCGGCCAGCCCGGCGTCGGTCCAGCCGTGGAGGTGGACGACCAGGAACGGGTCACGGAGCTCCGGCAGGTCGCCGAGGCCGGTGAGATCCAGCAGCTTGCCCATGCAGGCAGGGTAGCCGTTCCGTCCCGGGGCGGCGACCGTTCGCTCACCAGAACCCGCGAACCACGCTTCTCCTGTCGAGCCCCCCGAACCTACCTGGACAGGCAGGAGGCGAACGAGCAGCCTACCCGCAGTCTTCGGAGCAGCGAGGTGATGGACATGCGGCGAACGGTCGTGGTCGTGCTGGTGGCCCTGGTGACCTTGATGGCGGCCGCCTGGCCGGCCTCGGGTCAGCCCGAGCAGGCCCGGGCCGGACAGGATGCGCAGGTCGACTTCAACGGGGACACGTTCGCCGACCTGGCTGTCGGCGCGTCCAACGAGGGGGTCGGCGGCGCGGCCGGCGCCGGGGCGCTGAACGTGCTCTACGGCTCGGCCACTGGGCTGGAGCCCAGCGCTGACGTCTTCACCC